>ERZ507026.9-NODE-9-length-249330-cov-26.923586_pt1 | contig 249330 bp, 199 predicted proteins | sample MGYA00512876_ERZ507026 | MGnify/ENA metagenome assembly ERZ507026 | reverse complement strand
TCTGGCCCGAGTTCGCGGCTTCCTGCCAAAAGCGCGCCCATGTGTACCGGCCCGGTACACGTCTGACGCGAGCTTGCGGGGCCCCCGCAAGCTGGGCCGCGAAGTGTACCCAATCCGGTACGCGTCGGCCCCGAGCTTGCACCGACCCGCGAAACTCGGCCGCGACGTGTACGGGCGTGTCAACTCGGGGCTCGCGTGTACCGAGGCCGGCACCGCCACTCCCCCAAACGCCGAGGACCGCGCCCGGGATGGAGGCGCGGCCCTCGGCCATGCATATGGGGGACCGGCGCCGCCGAAAGGGGGAGGCGACGCCAGCAATAGGGAGGTCAAACATCACGCGAGCCGCCGTCCGCAGCCCGGCCGTGCCGCACGCGAGCCGCGGCAGGCGGCCGGCGTCCGGTTGCACGCGGCCCGCGCGGCGCACCTAGCGCAGGTGCCAGATGTCCTTCTCGTACTGCGCGATGGTGCGGTCGGACGAGAAGTACCCGGCCTTCGAGATGTTCACCAGGGCCTTGCGCTGCCAGGCCTCGCGGTCCTCGTAGTCCTTCAGGACCTGGGCCTTCGTAGCGCAGTAGTCGGCGAAGTCCGGGAACGTCATGAACCAGTCCTTGTTCAGGAGCTCGTCGTGCAGGCGGTTCAGGTTGGTGGCGTCGCCCTGGGCGAGCATGGCGTCGGACGTGAGGAAGTCCACGGCGGCCGCGAGCTCCTTGTCCTTCTCGTAGTAGCTCCTGGGATTGTAGTCGCCGCGCTTGTAGCGGGCGATCACCTCGTCGGAGGACTCACCAAAGGTGTAGATGTTGTCTGCGCCCACAAGCTCCGCAATCTCGACGTTCGCGCCGTCCATGGTGCCAAGCGTGACGGCGCCGTTGAGCATGAACTTCATGTTGCTGGTGCCGGAGGCCTCCTTGGAGGCAAGGCTGATCTGCTCGGAGATGTCGGCCGCCGGAATCAGGTGCTGCGCCGCGGTGACGTTGTAGTTCTCGATCATGACAACCTGCAGGTACTTGCTGGCCACCGGGTCCGCCTCGATGACCCTGCCCAGGCAGATGATTGCATGAATGATGTCCTTGGCGATGGTGTACGCCGGGGCGGCCTTTGCGCCAAAGATGACCGTGACCTTGTGCTTGGGCAGCTCGTCGGCCTCGAGCATCTGCAGGCGCTGGTACTTGCGGATGACCCACAGCAGGTTGAGCTGCTGGCGCTTGTACTCGTGCAGGCGCTTGGACTGCACGTCGAACACGGAGTCGGGGTCGACCACGGTGCCCTGGTGCGCGGCGAGCCACGTGGCGAACGTCTGCTTGTTGGCGCGCTTCACCTGGTCGAGCTGCGCCAGGAACGCGGGGTCGTCCACCAGCGGCTGCAGCTGCTCAAGCTGCTCCGCGTCGGTCTTCCAGCCCTCGCCGATCTTGCCAGAGACCAGCTTGTTCAGGCCGGGGTTGCACTCCACCATCCAGCGGCGGAACGTGATGCCGTTGGTCTTGTTGTTGAACTTCTCGGGGTAGATCTTGTAGAACGGCGCGAGCTCGGAGTCCTCCAGGATCTTGGTGTGCAGCGCGGCGACGCCGTTGACAGAGTGGCTGAAGTGGATGTCGATGTTCGCCATGTGCACGTTCTGCCACTTGTCGATCACCTGGACAAAGTCGTCCTCGTACTGGCCGCGCACAAACGCGTCCAGCTTCTGGATGATGGGCACCAGCTGCGGCGCCACGCGCTCGATGAAGCCAAGCGGCCAGCACTCCAGCGCCTCCGCCAGGATGGTGTGGTTGGTGTAGGCGCAGGTGTCGCGCACGATCCGGACGGCCTCGTCAAAGTCGATGCCTCGCTCGCCCAGAAGGCGGATCAGCTCCGGGATCACCATGGTGGGGTGCGTGTCGTTGATCTGCACGGCAGCGTACTGCGCAAGGTCGTGCAGGTTGCTGCCGCGCTCGACGCACTCGTCCAGCATGAGCTGCGCCGCGTTGCTCACCATGAAGTACTCCTGGTACACGCGCAGAATGCGGCCGGCCTCGTCGGAGTCGTCCGGGTACAGGAAGAGCGTGAGGTTCTTCGCGACCTGCGACTTGTCGAAGTTGATGCGGTTGCGGATGATGCGCTCGTCCACGGTGTCCACGTCAAACAGGTTCAGCGTGTCGCACTGGCTGTGGTAGCCCGTCACGTCGATCTGGTACATGGTGGAGGTGACGGAAAGGTCGCCAAAGTTCACGGTATAGTGCCTCGGCGTACGGCGCATCCAGCTCTCCTGGCCCCACCTGAGCCAGTAGTCCGGCGACTCGTACTGCTTGTTGTTGTCGAAGCTCTGCCTGAAGAGGCCGCAGTGGTACGCAAGGCCCACGCCGGACGCGGGCAGCCCCAACGTCGCGCACGAGTCCAGAAAGCACGCGGCCAGACGGCCCAGGCCGCCGTTGCCCAGCGACGGCTCGTTCTCGAACTCCTCGAGCTCGGCCAGGTCGCGGCCGGCCTCGGCGAGCTCTGCGCGCACCTGGTCGTACAGGCCCAGGTTGATGAGGTTGTTGCTCAGGAGCTTACCGATCAGGAACTCCGCGGAGATGTAGTACAGGCGCTTCTTGCCCTGGTTGTAGCCCTTCTCGGCCGCCGCGTCCTTCGTGAGGCCCAGCAGCGCGTTGAAGAGCTCGAGCTCGGTGCACTCCGCAAGCGGCTTCTTTGCGTAGGAGGCGAGGCTACACTCGGTCATGATGGGGTCCTTTCAGGTCATTGCTGACGTTAGCAAGCACTATAGTTGCAGCGGATGGGCCGTTTCTTGCATCATGGTGCCCTCAATTAGTACTAAACTAGCATCGTGGTAAGCAACGATTGACGTGTTTCCAGCGCACATCAGTTTCCGGCAGGCAGCGGCCGTAGCACGGCAGGCGGCAGGCGCGGCACGGCAGGCGCGGGGCGAGAAGGACGGGGGCATCCGGCAGATGGACTTTGCCAGATACGAGCAATACCGCGAGACCGGTGTGCACGAGGTGCCGGGCTTTGCGTACAACACGTACCTCTGCACCATCCCGCAGGACTTCGCGCGCGTGAGGCCGCACTGGCACGACCAGATGGAGATCGTGTACGTGAAGCGCGGCAGCGGCACCGTCAGCACCAACTTCGTGCGGCACCCGGTGCACGCCGGCTCGATCGTGCCCATCCTGCCGGGAGAGATCCACGCCATCGACGGGGACGACGGCACGCGCATGGAGTACGAGAACATCATCTTCTCGCTGGACATCCTGGACAGCCACGAGCCGGACGACTGGTGCCGCACCAACGTGCTACAGCCGCTGCGCGAGGGCACGCTGCGCTTTGCGCGCCCCGTGCCGGAGGGGACGGAGTTCTACGAGCGCGTGCGCTGGGCGCTGGACGGGGCGGACGCCGCGTGCGCCGTGAGGCAGCCCGGCTACTCCCTGATGGTGAAGAGCAGGCTGTTCATGCTGATGAACGCGCTGTACGCCTTTCGCAGCGCGGACGCGCCGGAGCGCGCGGAGCGCGCGGCGGAGCGCCTGCGCACGGTGCTGCGCGAGGTAAACGCAAACTACGCCGCGCCGCCGAGCGTGGAGGGCGCCGCGCGGCTGGCCGGCTACAGCAAGGCGCACTTCATGCGGGTGTTCAAGAAGGACATGGGGATGACGTACAGCCAGTACGTGACGGAGTGCCGCCTGACGGCCGCGTCGTACTACCTCGAGAAGACGGACGACCCGGTGGGCGCCATAGCGCAGTCGTGCGGGTTCGACAACTTCTCGTACTTCAACCGCAGGTTCCGGCGGCGCTACGGCATGACGCCCACGGAGTTCCGCGCGAGGGCGTAGCACGCGCGGCGAAACTTCGCTAGGATTGACTAACGCAACCACAGGTGGGGGCCCGCGCAGGGCCCACGGCAACGGCGGCCGCGACCATAGCCGGCCGCGCGCAGGAGGGAGGCGCACCGTGTCGTTTGATCCAAACCGCGAGGACTACCAGCGCCTGGGCCTGCGCTTCGCGCGCTCGCTCGACGGCGGCGGTGTCGCGGGAGCCGCGCGAGCGTTCGCGTCGTTCGGGCGGCGCTTCTCGCAGGACCGCGACTCGCTGCCCCAGACGGACGCGGACCGCGCGTTTCACCTGGTGGCCCGCGCCACCACGGTGATCGACTACCAGCTGCCGTTCGCGGAGTCCGACGCCCGCGCGGCCGAGCTCATCCGGCGCGGCCACGCGCTGCTGGACGAGGCCCTGGCGCTCGACCCCAACTGCCATGACGCCGCGCGCATGCAGCATGCGGCCACGATTGCCGGCTTTGACGCGTTCTTCCACTACCTCGAGCAGGGCGAGAAGGACGTGCGCCGCTCCTGCACCGCCGCGCGCGACGCGGCGCTTGCCAAGGACGACGGCGACCGTTCGCTCTTGGAGGCGGACCTCGCGATGCGCCCGTACCTGCGCTGGCTCGCGACCATGGCGGACAAGGCCCTCATCTGCGGCCGCAACCGGCAGTGCCTGGACATCTGCCGCCGCGCGCTGGAGGCAGACCCCAACGACGCCGCGGACGTGCGCTTCTCGGCCGCGCTGGCCTACGCCAAGCTCGAGGACGCGGCCGGGCTGGACGCCCTTGCGCAGCGTTCCGCCACCCTGGGCGTGCCGCGCCGGCACGAGGGCGCGGACGCGTGGCAGCTCATCGCGCGCGTGTCGCTGGCGCACAGCCGCCACGACGAGGACGACGCCCTGCGCCAGCTGCGCGCGCTTCTGGCCACGTACCCGCACGCGGCCGCGACGCTGGCCAGCCAGCGCGAGCTGCCGGACGGCGTGTTCTGCCGCCTGGCCGTGCCGCCGTACAGCGAGGACGAGCTCATCGTCGCGACGTCCGAGGCCACGGTCCTGCTGCAGGAGGGGCGCGACAGCCACGGGCGCGGCGCGCTGGGCTCGTGGGTGGCGGCGCAGGCGCAGCGGCTTGACCCCCGCGACGTGGCCGAGCTTCGCGCATACGAGAAGAGCATGGACGCGGCCGCAGGCGGCGCGGGCGCGGGCGGGCAGCGACCCGGCGGGCCCACGGCCGGCGGACGGCCGGGTGGGCCGCGTGCGGACGGGGGCGACAGGTGATGGACGGACGCGAGGAGCTGGTGCTGAGGCTCGCGGCAAAGCGCCGCGCCAAGCTGGGGCTTTCTGACAGCGGCTACGCCGAGCTGCTGCTTGCCGTGCGCGAGGACCCGGAGCGCTTCGTGGAGGACGGTTCGGACGAGGCATTCGCCGTGGTGGCGCGCGCCGTGGTGGCGCTGGACGAGGCGCGCGAGGGTGACGACCTCCTGGACGACGGCGAGTTCTTCTCGCAGCGCGCGAAGCGGATGGAGCGGCTGCGCACGCAGTGCCGCCGCGCGTTGGCGCTCGACGCGGGCTGCACGGAGGCGCAGCTGCTGCTGGCGCTGGCGCAGGACCTCGATCCAGACCCGCTGCTGGACGAGCTGCTGCAGATCGACCGCGACGCCACCGGACGGCTGGGCCCCGTGCCGCAGGCGGCCGGGGCGGACGCGTGGTCGGACGTGTTCGCGCGCGGGCGGCTTCGCGTGAAGGCGGCCATCGCGCGCACGTGCCTGGACTCCGCGCGCTACCGCATGGCGGATTCCGTGGCGCGCCAGGTGACGGGCGCCACGCACGCGGACCCGCTTGGCGCGCGCCACACCAGCGCGCTCGCGCTCGCGCGGCTGGAGGACGAGTCGGCGCTCGATGCGCTTGAGGCGTCGTTCGGGCGGCGCGGCGACAGCTGGACGCAGCTCGCGCGGCTGGTCCTGTTCTACAAGCTCGGCCGCATGGGTGCCGCGCGGCGCGCGCTCAAGGGGCTGGACACCCTGTGCGAGGGCGGCGTGTACGCGCTGCTGCGCCCCGTGATGGTGGACACGTACCTGCCAGACCGCCCCGCCGCCACGCCATACAGCTTCGAGGAGGTCACGCTCGCCGTGCACGAGGCGGACCCGATCGTGGTGGACGTGCCTGACCTGGTGACGTGGGTGCAGGACCAGCCCGACATGCTGCAGTCCGCGCGGACGTTCGCGGATAATTCTGGCCTGGAGTGGTAGCCGCCCCGCGCGCGACGCCAGTCTGGTATACTGCTTGCTTGCGTCCCCATCGTCTAGTGGCCTAGGACACCGCCCTTTCAAGGCGGTAACACGAGTTCGAGTCTCGTTGGGGGCACCATCGCACGCATCGGGCCCGTCGGCACACGCCGGCGGGCCCTCTTGCGTCGCAGCCATCTTCGCACGCCACGCGCCACGCACCGCACCACGCGGCCTTCACCACGCGGACGCCCGCCGGTACCGGCGCCGCCCTACCCGCGAGCCAGGCGCTCCCGCACGCGCGCCGCGATCCCCTCGGCCGTGAGCCCCGCGCGCTCTAGCAGGGCCGCCTGGGAGTCCGCGTTCTGGTACGCGTCCGGCATGCCCAGCCTCAGCAGCGCCGGCGCGCCGCCGCGGGCGGACATGCGCTCCGCCACGGCCGCGCCCAGGCCGCCTACCACGCTGTGCTCCTCCACCGTCGCCACCAGCCTGCGACCGCCGGCGGCCAGCGCGTCCACGGCCGCCACGTCCAGCGGCTTCACGGTCAGCATCTCCAGCACCTCCGCGGACACGCCGTCCGCGGCAAGCAACCGGGCCGCCTCCACGGCGCGGCTGCAGATGGTGCCCGTGGCCACCAGGCTCACCCTCGGCGCGCCCTCGGGCAAGAAGAGCCGCTGCGCCCGCCCAGCCGCGGCCGTGGTCCCGTCCGGGTGCAGGTTGACGTCGTCCAGCATGTTCGTGCGCACGTACGCCGGGCGCGGCGCGGCGGCAAGCAGCCGCAGCACGCTCGCGAGCTCCGCGTTGTCCGCCGGGCAGAACACCTCCACGTTAGGCACGCCGCGCATGAGCGACACGTCCTCCAGCGCCATGTGGCTCGCGCCCAGCATGCCGGACTCGCACCCGGCCGACACGCCCACCAGCGCCACCGGCGAGCGCATCATACCCAGGTTCACACGGATCTGGTCGTACACGCGCCCCGTGATGAACGTGGCGTAGCTCGGCGCAAACGTGGTCAGCCCCTCGTTCGCTAGCGCGGCCGCCACCTCCACCTGGTTCTGCTCCGCGATGCCGCACTGCACGAAGCCCTCGGGCAGCACCTTGCGCATGTGGTCCAGGTTCAGGCGCCGCCCGTAGTCAGAGACCACGACGGAAAGCCCGCCGTCGCGCTCGGCAAGCTCGCCCATGACCTCGCCAAACACCTGCTTCGGGTTCATGGCCGAGAAGTGCGCGGACTCCTCGGCGGAAACCCGCGCGGCAGACGCGGCCACGCCCGTGCCCCCAGCCACGGCGGCCGCGTTCTTCTCGCCCCGTGCGACAGCCACGGCGGCCGCGTTCTTCTCGCCCCGTGCGTCCGTGCTACTCACCGTGTATCGCCTCCTCGCGCGCGTCCAGCTCGCGCATGGCCTGCTGGTACAGCTCCTCCGTCAGGGCCTTGTCGTGCCATTCCGTGTGGCCCTCCGCAAACGAGAGCCCGTGGCCCTTGAGCGTGCGCGCCACCACGGCGCGCGGGCGGTCGCCGGGGTTGCGCAGGGCGTCCGCCAGCTGGATCACGTCGTGCCCGTCCACCTCTGCCACGTCAAAGCCAAACGCGGTGAACTTCCTGTTGATGGGCCCGTTGTCAAGTATCTGCGCCGTGGGGCCGTCCAGCTGCATGCCGTTGGCGTCCACCACCACGGTCAGGTTGGCCAGGCGCTTGTAGCCAATGAGCGCGGCGGACTCCCACACGGACCCCTCGTCGCACTCGCCGTCGCCCACCACGCAGAACACGCGCCCGGGCAGGCGCTTGCGGCGCAGCGACAGCGCGAGGCCCGCGGCGTAGCCCAGGCCCATGCCCAGGCTGCCGCCGGATATCTCGAACCCGCGCTGGGGGTCGCGCTCCGGGTGCTTGAACAGGCGCGCGTCCGGCCCAAACAGCCCGCGGTTCACGTCGTCCTGGCTTATGAGGCCGCACTTCAGCATCATGGGGTACAGCGCGACGGACGCGTGCGCCTTGCTCACGATCAGGCGGTCGCGCTCGTCCCACGGCGTGCCGTCCCGTCCGGTGTGCATGACCTCCCCCAGCAGCACGGCCACGATCTCTGCCATGGAGAGCGCGCCGCCAAAGTGCAGCGGGCTCCCCATGTAGCGATGGCCCCACTCCACCACGCCGCGGCGCACCTCAAGCGCGTCCAGGTCCAGCCGGCGGCGCAGCGCGCGCGCGGCCTCGTCCTCCGCGGCGCCCTCGCGCGCGTGCGTGCGGATGCCGTCCAGCTCGAGCGGGCCGGGGAAGCCGTCGCTCTGCCTGGATACACCCACGATGGACTGGTTGGGCCCCAGCCACGTGAGGCTCCACTCGATGGGCGTGGTGTCCGCCAGCTCTATGCGCTGCTCGAGCACCATGACCGGGTCGCTCGCGCCGCACGCCAGGCACGCCGCGTGCTCCGCCCCCGCCCGGCACGACGAGTAGTGCATGTGCGAGAGCGCGATCTTGCGGCCGGAGCACCGCTCCACCGCGTCAAACAGCGACTCCGTCGTGAAGTCCGCCCGCTCCAGCCCCGGGCACGCCGCCAGGTTCGACCAGCTCTCCTGGCACACCACGGGCCGTCCGCCCACGGACCGCACGCGCCGCATAAACAGCGCCGGCTCGCCGGGCTCCACCTGAAGGCTCTCCGCCACCTCCGCCGGAGCCGGCAGCACGTCCTTCCGCAGCACCCGCGTCGTGTACCGCACGCCGCCGTCGCGAAGCGACGCCGCAAAGCTAAACGACCGCGCGTTGCCCGGCCGCGCAATGCCGCCATCCGCCACCACGGTCCCGCTCCCCTTGCGGCTCACCAGCAGCCCCTCGGCCACCAGCGTCCCGATCGCCTTGCGCACGGTCCCACGGCTCACGCCGTACTGCGCCATCAGGTCCGCCTCGGAGGGAATGTAGCGCCCCCGCCGCCACTCGCGGTTGCGGATCTTGCCGCGCATTATCTCGGAAAGCTGCACGTTCAGCGGGTCGGGCGAATCCGCCGAGAGGAGCGTGGGCTCCGTGCTCGCGGCCCCGCCCGCCGCCCCCGGCGCGTCCGGGGTGGGAAAGCCAAAGTCGTACTCGGCCATGAGGCCCCCTCTGCATATGCCGTCGCACGTGGTCACACGCCGCTGGCGCCGGCGCCCCGGCGCCGTGCTCCGCGTGCGACCTGCGACTGAACAACTTGCATACAGACAAGTTGTGTACAGGACATGTTATGAACAGGCATGACTTTACGCCGCCCTAACGCTCGCGCGCGCGGCGCGCGCATACTTTCTGCAATTTCCATCATGCTGTCATGGATATACTCAGGGCAAGCCCGCCAGCGCGGCAGCAGCGCGACGCCGCGGCGTGGGGAATGCGCAGGTCATGTCGCACGGCACGTCGTTCGTACTGGCAAAACGCCTACGCCAAAAGGTCGGAGGAGGGGTCCCATGGAATCCAGGCTAAGGGTCGCGTCACGCGCCGTCGTCGCGGCGGCCGCGGCGTACGTCGTCATCTACATCGCGTTTCTGCAGGACATCCCCCAGACGTACTACGTGTTCACGTTCGCGACGGTCCTCGACCTCGTGGCCATGCCAATCCTGCTGTTCTCGCTCGGGCTTTTCCTCATGCGCAAGCTCCGCCCGGACGATTCCGCACCCCGCACGCCCGAGCAGCGCACCCGCTCCCGCCGCACCCTCGTCATCGCGATCGTGGCGATCTACGCGCTGTACGTCGCGCTCTCCCTCATCGCGCGGCTGCAAGGCGGACAGGTCGCTGCCTCGCTCATGGTCATCCTCACGGTCGTTTTCTACGTCATCGAGTACGGCGGCTTCTTCGTCGGCCTCCTGTACGGCATGTTCGCGTAGCGCCGCATCGCCACCCGCGCCGCCGCGCAGCCCGCAACACGTCCCACGACGCAAGGCGGCGGACGGAAGCACCCGCTCCCGTCCGCCGCTCTCATGTGCTGGTAGGGGCGGTGGGGTTCGAACCCACAAGACCTAGGCCGGCGGATTTTAAGTCCGCTGCGTCTGCCAATTCCGCCACGCCCCCGTGACCAAAAACCTTACCACAGCGCACCGCGGCGCGCGTCCCTCGCTCGCGAGGACCCGCCACGCCCGCCAACCGCAACCGCTAACGTACAACTATAATTTCCGGGCTCCTGCAATCCTGCGGTTTTGTCGCCCTAACGTAGAACTAAAAATTTTAGTTCTACGTTATCCCAACGCATCAGCCCTCCGCAGCGCCCCGCGGCCACCGCTTGAGGCTTGCCACCGGGCACGAACGTACAACATTTTTTCGGCACATTTCAAAATCCTGCGGTTTTGTCGCGCAAACGCAAACCTTATTTTGAGTGTTATACGTTCGCGCCCCCGCCGCGTGTCCAGCCGGCCTCAAGCGGCGCGCCCAAACCCTCAAGCGGCGCGCTCACGCACCCAGAACCCGGCCCCGGCGCCCTACCGCAGCTCGCTCAGGTCCGGCTCCCAGCCCAGCGGGCTCGCCCCGCCGGCCGCCAATGCGGCCGCGCAGATCGATAGCCCAAACAGCAGGTCGCTCTCGCTTACGGTCAGCCGCTCGAACCCGCACGACTCCATCAGCGCGGCCACCGCGATCGTGCCGCCCAGAATCACGTTCGCGCGCTTCGGCTGAAGCCCCGCCATCGCGGCGCGCTCCGCCTCCGTCGCGCCGGCGAACCGGGCGAGAAGCGCCTCCACGTCCTCGCGGCTGAGCTCGGCAAGATGGACCCTTCGCGGGTCGTACGGCTCCAGTCCCAGCTTCACGGCAACCAGGCTCGTCACCGTGCCACCGGTCGTCACCATAAGCTCCGGCGCCAGCTCGCGCACGCCCTCCGCGGCCACCGCGTCGTCAAACATGCCACGCGCCCACCGCCGGGCGCGCTCCACGTCCGCCATGCTCGGCGGGTCGCCCGCGCTCAGGAACTTCTCCGTCATGCGCCGGCACCCCACGTCCACGGACCGCACGCGGTCCAGCGCCAACCCGCGCTCTGCGCCCATGCTGCCCACGGCGATCTCGGTCGAGCCGCCGCCGTTGTCCGCAACCAGAATCTCGCGGTCCGCAAAGTCCTGCGCCACGCCCAAGAACGTGAGCGACCCCTCGACCTCGCCGGGAATCACCTGCGCGTGCAGCCCACGCGCCGCAAGCTCCGCCAGAAGCGCGTCGGAGTTCCCCGCGTCGCGCGCCGCCGAGGTCAGCGTGCAGCAGATCCTCGGCGCCCGCGCCTGCCGGGCCGCGGCCAAATACGAGTCCACGCACGCCAGCACGCGCCCGGCGGCCGCCTCCGCAATCATGCCGGTCCGCGTCAGGCCCTCGCCCAAGTTGCAGATCGTCGACTGCTTCAGCATCCGCGTCACGCGGCCGCCCTCGACGTCCGCCACGGCCAGCCTCGCCGTCACCGTCCCGATGTCGATGCACGCGACCCTCGTCATTTCAGCACCGTCTTCCTGTCGTAGCCAAACAGCGCGTCCAGCACGTTCGTGTACCACGCGCGGTCGTCCTTGTACGTGATGGCGGCCGAGGGGTCCTTGCCGTCCTCCTTCAGCCCCTTCACCTCGACGCCCTTTTCGCCGGGATGCACGTAGCCGTTCTTCCGCGCCTGGTCCTCGATGCCCTCCTTGGACATCAGCGTGTCCACGTCGCTCTTCAGGTCCTTGTTCTGGCTCTTCAGCGCGGCGTACTTCACCTGCAGGTCCTGCGTCGTCCGCATCGACACGTAGTACCGCTGCGCCGGCCCGTACAGCGCGGCCGCCACGGCAACCACCACGGCGAGCACGATCCACAGCCGGCGGTGAGCCGCGGCCCACTCCCCTGCGGACGTCGCGCGCTCGCGAGCCGTCTGCACGCTGGATGCCGCGCGCTCCCTTGCCGCCGCCACGCGCTCGCCGGCAGACGCCTTCTCCTCGCGGCCATCGCGGTCATCGCAATCCTCGTGACCCGCGCCGCCGCGGGCCACGCGCGCGTCCGGGCGAGAAGTGCCGCGCTTCGCGCCCCTCGCCGCCTTTGCCTCGCGAACGTCGTCGTAGGTCGCGGCGTTCTGGCGCACGCCATACGCGGCCTCGGACTTCGCGAGGGCCATCTCGTGGTCGACGGCCGCCACGGCCTTCGTACTCGCAACGCCCTCGGCACCTGCGGCACTCGCCGCACCGGCGCCGGCGGCCGCGTCGACCCGTGCGTCCGCGGCGCGCTTCGCCCGCGCGTCCTCCCAAGCCATGCGCTCGCTCGACGCGGCGATGTCCTTCGCCGGGTCAATCGCCTGCGCCGCGATCATCTTCTTCGTGTTCTTCGACTCGTGCTTCCCAAGCGGACCGTCGGTCCTCCGGGTCCCGCGACGAGGCCGGCGACCCTGGGCCTCTCTCTTGCCGCTGTCTGCCAAGCGCTCGTCGCTCTCGGGACGGCGCTCGCCGCCGCTGGGGTTGCCGTCGTCCTTCTGCACGGGTCTCCTTCGACCGGTCACGCCACGTGTGGTCGGGGCAACAACGTTGCCCGATGGGGTCTGGTTCTGCATGCTCATGCCGTCGTCTTCGTTTCAGCTTCGTTGGTCGGCCGGCGCTCGCGCGCCTCCCCTCAGTTATAGCAGAGGGGCCGCGCCCGTCGCGACCCCTCCTCACAATCCCGCAAACTCAGCAGACCGCCCGTCGCACGCCGCACGCCGTCGCGCCGCGTCACTCCGCCCGGGCCGGGCCGGTCCCGGCGTCACCCGCGCGCTCCTCCGCCTTCGCACGACGCCACAGCTCGTTCAGCCGCTCGACGCCCAAGCCGTCCAGCTCAAGGCCCTCCTCGCGCGCCATCCGCTCCATCGCGCGCCAGCGCCGCCTGAACTTGCGGTTGCTCGCGTCCAGCGCCGCCTCCGCGTCGATGCCCTCCCAACGGGCCACGTTCACAAGCGAGAAGAGCACGTCGCCAAACTCCTCGGTCGCCTCCTCGCTCCCGCGCTCCTCGCGCTCGAACTCCCGCCGCTCCGAGGCCACCTGGTCCCACACGTCTTCCACGCTCGCCCACTCGAAGCCGGCGCGCGCCGCGCGCGTGGATATCTTCTGGCACTGCAGCAGCGCGGGCAGCGACCGCGGAACGGAGTCCAGCAGTCCCTCGGGCGCGTCCGCGCCGGAGCGGCCCTCCCGCTCGCGACGCTTCACGTCGTCCCAAATCGCGCCCACCGCGCCGGCGTCCGCGGCCACGGCGTCGCCAAACACGTGCGGATGGCGCCGCACGAGCTTCGCGTTTATCTGCCGGCACACGTCATCTATCGCGAAGTCTCCCGCGTCGGCCGCCACCTGCGCGTTCAGCAGCACCTGCATCAGAACGTCGCCCAGCTCCTCCGCCAGGTGCGCGCCTCCCCCAAGCGCGGCGTCCGCGGCCTCGTACGCCTCCTCCACCATGTCGCGGCGCAAAGACTCGTGCGTCTGCGCGCGGTCCCACGGGCAGCCGTCCGGCTGGCGCAGGCGCCACACCGTGCGCACCAGCCGGTCAAACTCCGGGTGCGCGCCCGGCGCGCCCGCCCGCGCGCGGCTCTGCTCGTCCGCCCGCGCCGCGGCATCGCAACCGGTCGCCGCGCCGCCAACGCCGGCACCCGCGCCCAAGTCCCGCGTCCCGTCCTTCTCCATGGCCTACTCCTCGCCCTCGTCGTCGCCGCCAACTTCCTCCAGCACGCCCAGCGCGGCGGGCAGAAGCTCCTCGCGCCCTGTGTGGAAGGGGTAGCTCATCTTGCGCGTCTTGGGGTAGATCACCGCGCGACGCTCCTTCAGCCGCAGCGCCACGGCGCGCGGCACCTGTATGCCCACGTACGTGATGCGGCCGCTCGTGACGCTCACAGAGGTCACGCCCAGGCGCTGGCAGCGTATGCGAATCCGCGCGCGGTCCAGCAGGTTGCGACCGGCAAGCGGCAGCGCGCCATAGCTGTTCTCCAGGTCCTGCTGCAGGCGGTCCACGTCCGCCAGCTCCGTCGCGCTCGCCAGGCGGCGGTACGCCAGCACGCGCTTGTCCACCTCGGGCAGGTACTCCTCCGCAAGGTAGAAGTCGGCCGGAAGGTTTATGTTCACCTCAGGAGCCGCGTCCGGTGTGGCCTCGCCCTTCGCCTCGCTCACGGCCTGGCCCAGCATCTGCGTGAACAGGTCAAAGCCCACGCTGCTCAGGTTTCCGTGCTGCTCCGCGCCCATCAGCGATCCCGCGCCGCGAATCTCAAGGTCGCGCATGGCAATGCGCATGCCGCTGCCCAGGTCCTGGTTCTCGTTGATCGCCATCAGACGGTCCGTCGCCTCCGGCGTCAGCGGAAGCTCGCCCGGGAACATGAAGTACGCGTACGCCTGCGTGCGGCCGCGGCCCACGCGGCCCTTCAGCTGGTACAGCTGCGCCAGGCCCAGGCGCTGCGAGTCCTCTATTATCAGCGTGTTCGTGTGAGAGTTGTCTATGCCGCTCTCGATGATGGTCGTCGCCACAAGCACGTCTATCTCGTGCTCGTCAAACTCCAGCATCACGTCCTCGACCTGCTGCGCGCTCATCTTGCCGTGAGCCACGCCCACGCGGGCCTCCGGCGCGGCCTCGTGCACGCGGTCCACGGCGTCGTCGATGGTCGTCACGCGGTTGCTCACGTAGTACACCTGGCCGCCGCGCGCCAGCTCCGCGCGTATGGCGGCCGAAACCACGTCCGGGTCCCACTCTCCCACCTTCACCTTCACGGGAAGCCGCCCGGGCGGCGGCGTCATGATCAGGCTCATGTCGCGCACGCCGCTCATGGCCATCTGCATGGTGCGCGGGATGGGCGTGGCAGAAAGCGTCAGCACGTCCACCTGCTCGCGCATGTTCTTCAGCTGCTCCTTGTGCTGCACGCCAAAGCGCTGCTCCTCGTCGATCACCACAAGGCCCAGGTCGTGCGGGTTCACGTCCGCGCTCAGCAGGCGGTGCGTGCCAATGAGCACGTCCACCGTGCCGTCCGCAAAGCCGGCAAGCGCCTGGCGCTGCTGCGCGGGCGTCACAAAGCGGCTCAGCACCCTCACGTCCAGGTCAAACGGCGAGAAGCGCTTGAAGAACGTCTCGTAGTGCTGCTGTGCCAGGATGGTCGTGGGGCACAGCACCATGACCTGCCTGCCATCCTGGCAGCACTTGAACGCCGCACGCAGCGCCACCTCCGTCTTGCCAAAGCCCACGTCACCGCAGAGCAGGCGGTCCATTGGCTTCGGCGACTCCATGTCGGCCTTTATGTCCTCTATCGCGGCGCGCTGGTCAGGTGTCAGCTCGTACGGGAAGCTCGCCTCCATGTCCGCCTGCGCCGGCGTGTCCGGCGCAAACGCGTGCCCCTGCACCGTGGAGCGGCGCGTGTACAGGTCCACCAGATCAAACGCGAGCTTCTTCGCGGAGCGCCGCGCCTTGCCCGTCGCGCGCGACCAGTCCGCCGTGTTCAGCCGCGTCAGGCGCGGGCTCGACCCGTCCGGCCCCACGTAGCGCGTGATGCGGTCCACCTGCTCAAGCGGCACAAACAGCTTGTCCTTGCCGGCGTACTCCAGCAGGAAGTAGTCGCGCTCGCGGCCGGCCACCTCCTGCCGCACGATGGCGCTAAACAGCGCGATGCCGTGCGTGGCGTGCACCACGTAGTCGCCCGGCTTGAACGGAAACGTCACGCTCGTGGGGTCCACCTTACGCACGCGGTGCTTGTGCCGGGCCATGCGAGCCGTCAGGTCGCCCACGCTGAACACGGCGAGCCCGGCGGAGGGCACCACCACGCCCGTCGGCACCGGCGCGTCCACAAACGTGACGATGCCGCGCGGCAGCTGCTCCACGTCGCGCATGGCCGCGGGGTCGACCACCGGCACGCGATTGGGCGCCGCGGTGCCCAGCGACTCCTCCAGCGGAATCTTCTCGTCCGTAAAGGTAAGCTCCAGCGCCTCGCGCGCGCCACGGTCCGGCACGGCAAACACGATGCTCGCGCGGTCGTTTACCAGCTGGCGCATGCGGCCCAGAAGCTTGGCGTCGCTGCCCGCGATGGACGGCTGGCGCACCTCGAGCTCCGCGTCCGCCTGCCCGCCCACGCGCGCCATGGACGAGAAGCTCAGCCGCTGCTGCTTGCCAAAATCCATCTGGCGCGGGCTCGTGTACAGCCCCCGCGTGCTGGCGTGGGCACTCGACGCGGCGGACTCCACGTCGTCCGTCGCGTGCATGCAGTCGTCAAACAGGGCGCGCGGCTCCGCAAGCACCACCAGCGCGTCCGCGCTCATGTGGTCCATGGGAGAAGCGCTGCCCCCGTACAGCTCGGGCAGGTACCTGTCGAGCGTGGGCTCCGCGGCGCGGGCCTCAATCATCTCCAGGTCAGCGGCCACGCGCGAGTCGTTCTGCGCGCGGTTGAAGAGTGCCCGCGACGCACGCGCCACCGTCTGGTCCGTGAGCGCGATCTCGCGGCACGGACTCACCGTTACGGACTCCAGCACGCCGATGGTCTGACCGGTCGAGGGCACCATGCGGCGCACGCGGTCCACCTCGTCGTCAAAGAACTCCAGCCGCACGGGCGAGGTCGCCTGCGCGGGAAACACGTCCACCGCGTCGCCGTGCACGCAGAACGTGCCGGGCGCCGTCACGTCCGAGGGGTCGCCCGCGTCCGTGTAGCCCATGCCCACCAGCAAGCGCGGCACGTCGGCAAAGTCCACCTCGTCCCCCACGAAAAACGTGCTCGAGGCAAAGTAGCCGGACCCCACGGGCGGCACGCGGCGCAGAAGGGCGCGCGCACTGGCAACCACCAGGCACTTCTCCCCCGCGGCAAGGCGCGCCACAGCGCGGCAGCGGGTGCCCACCACGGCATCGTCCGCCGGCTTGTCCGCCCACGGCAGGTCATGGCGGCCCGGGTAGCGGCACACCACGTCCATGCCCAGCCACGCTGCCAGGGCGCGCGCCGTGCGGTCCGCGGCCTCCTCGCCAGAGACCACCAGCAGGCACGGCCGAGGGTCGCGCGCCCACAGCGCCGCCACCAGAAGCGAGCGCGCGCTCTGCGGCACGCCAAGCGTCGCGTCGTGGCCGGCATCCAGCTCGTGCAGCACGGGCGCAAGCTCCGGTGCGGCCAACAGCTTCTGGGCGACTCTGTTTATAAGCATGGGGACCTCTCCACAGCACAAGCGGGCCCAAAACCATCGGTTCCGGGTCCGCACATCGATTCTTTTTCTACATCATGCCACGAACGCACGCCACGTCGCGCAGCTTTCACCAACATTGCGACGCGCGGGCCATTGCGCCAAAGCTGCCCAAAATACCTCGGCTGGGGGCTTGACGGAGGATGTTAGAATCTCCACCACACCAGCGGTGTCCGGATGCGGGCGGCGCCTCCCCTAACAAGGAGGTAAAGCCCATGGACATGAACCTTGTCCTTAAAGTCCTGAAAGCCCTCGCGATCGTTGCGAGCATCACCCGAACTTCCCTCGACGTGGTCAGGGAGGTGAGGGAGATGATAAGGTAGCATAGACATCACAACGGATAACGTAAGGAGATGAGAAAAGCCCGGGGGCAACCGGGCTTTTCGATTCGCAACACCTGGCGTTGCCCGCAGACCAGTTAAGAAAGGACGGGCACCGCTGGTGTATCTGTATTCTACCCAGCGACGCCCCTTGCTGTCCATACGGTTTTTCCCAGAGCAATTCGCGGCACACTCCTTGCGCCAGCTCAACACAAGGGCACCCCCGAATCACTCCGGAGGTGCCCCTCAGATGCGAGTTAGAAAATCGCCGTCAGCGCAGGAACCCTACTTCTCTTCCTTCTTGCCGTCACGCCTCATGACCACGGCGGCGGCCGCAGCGACGGCGCCAATGGCGCCCAGGGCAACAACGGCGCCCACGTTATTGGTGTCGCCCGTCTTCACGACGCCCGAGCCACCCTTCTTGGCCGCAGAGGGCTTGTTCACAACCGGCTTGGCGGGCTCCTTGTAGGTGTTCTCGAACGTCAGGGAGTCGTGCTCCTTGCCGTTCTTGTCCACGATGGCCCGCTCGACCTTAAAGCCATCAACGGCCTCGGTCACGACCACGCGCATGGTATAGACGGTCTTGTCGTAGGTGTATCCGTCCTCACCCTTGTCAATCTCGTAGCACCTGTACTCGTACGTGCCCGCCTTGGTGTAGTCGATCTTGCCGAACTCGATGGAACCCTCGCCCTCGATGCTGGTCGTGAGCTTGCCGTCCTTTGCTCCCTCAGGCAGCTGGGCGCCATCGATGGACTCCAGCACAAAGTCGAAGGTCGACTTCTTCGCAGGCTTGCCACCAGCAATCTTCTTGGTAACGGTAGGGTCAATCTCGCCCGCGGGAAGGTTCGCGTACGTGTTCACAAAGTTGCACTCCACAACCTTCGTGCCCTCTGGCGTTCCCTCGTGCACCGCGGCGGTCACGCGGGTCTTGTTCATGTCTCCGTTTGGGTGCTCGTACGTCACGGTCATGTAGTAGACGGTGCCGTCATACTCACCGCGGCCAGTGGTGTTCTTTGGGGCAACCTGAGAGATGCGGTACTTATAGATGCCAATGCGTGCGTTATGGAAGTCGAGCTCGAACGGGGTGCCCTTGTAGGTGCCCGCCTTCAGCTCCTCGCCCTTCACGCTGATCTCGGAGGTCTCCGGCATGGGCGCGCCGTCGGTCTCTGCCTCGATCTTCACCGTATACGTCTCGCCCGGGATTCCCTGCCCAGACGTGGTTACGGATACGGGTACCTTCACGCCAGTCTCGTCCCCGTCAATCGCCATCGCGGTCGAGGGGAACAGGGCCGCCAGGAGGAGCAGCGCTGGCGCGAGCGCAGCCGCTATGAGCCTGTGTTTGATCTTCATTTCTCTTCCTAACTCGCCATCTACTTGCCGTCACCCGTATGGGGGACGATCCTTGCCAGCAGTACCGTCCGGGCCTCGGTTCCCTCAGAGGAGCAGGTGGCAAGCGCCACGATCCGCTCCCGCGAGGTGTCGGCCCCGATCTTCTCGGCCACGTCGCTGTGGATGTGCTCCGCCTTCTGCGTCGCGTAGCTCACGACACCCGAGCAGTCCTTTGCCCACGAAGTGGGCGAGAAGATCGTGCTGTCAGAGGAGTTCACCGTCATCACGGCAAGCACCTCCAAGCCGTACGTGTTGTCCGGCGTCATCAATACGCCGCCAGTGTTCTTCTTGAAGAACTTCTTGTTGTGATAGAGGTCCAGGTCGCCAAACATGAGGTGGTTCTCCATGTGGTGCCCGTAAACAAGTGAGTACGCGTCCGTAAACGAGGGGTTGCACTGCGTATCCAGGAAGATCGATCCGGACAGGGCAAAGTCACCGTACACGTCCTTGTTGAGGTACTCCTCGTCGTCCTCGCCCTGAACTATCGGGTAGTCAATCTTGGTCCCATCCATGGTTATCCATGCAACCACATCTGGATTGATCTTCCTCAACTTCTCGAAGACCTTCCTGTTGTCCTTGCCCTCCTTGGGCCTCAGGTTCAGCAGGTTGTCCCTCACGTCCTTCGCCTCTGCGTACACCTGCTGGTTGTCCCAGAGGGAGTATCCCGCAAAAAGCGTGGCACCCACCAGGAGTGCGGCAAGCACGACGTTAAAGACCCTGTTGCAAACCCTAAGTGGCTTTGATGCGCCCATGTACCGCACCTCCTCTGCTGGTAGTAGGCTGCGGGCGGGCAGCCCGCCCGCAGCCTGTGAGCCTATTGCGAAACGCGTCTATGCATCAGTGGTGACAACTAGTCCATATCGCTGTGACGACGCTTGTTCACGACGTAGATCGCGACAACGGCCGCACCGCCGATGATTGCGATGTAGGGGGCGTTGTTCAGAAGGATGCCAGTGTCGACCTTGGACTCCTTGGTGTTGGTCACCGTGGTAGTAGCGTCCGCATCGCCCTTCGTCTCATTTGCCTTCAGGGTGCCAGCCTTGTTGTTGTCATAGGACGCCGTGTAACCATCGCCGGAATCGGTCTCATCCACGGAATACGTGACGCCGTCGGGAAGGTTCGAGAAGTCGACGGTAGAGCCACCCTTGACGGTGATGGAAGCGTTGGCGGTATAGGTTCCATCCTCAGACTTGGTCCAAGCGTCCGCCGCAATGGTCTTCGTCTCGGTACCGATCTTGTAGCTGACGACGCTTCCGACGGGCTTCGTGGAAGTGAAGGTCACCTTGATGGTGAACGTCTCGTCATCCTGGGCCAGGTTACCAGCGATGACCTTCTTCACCTCAAGGGTGCCGGACTTGTAGGTGTTCTTGAATCCGGTAACCTTGTGATCTTCCTTCGTCGCGGCATCGGTCGGGTCTGCATCCCACAGCGAGACAGAATCGACCTTTGCGACACCATCTCTATCATACGAAACAGTGACCTTCAGGTAATACGTACCGTTGTTGTACGTCACGCCCGCGGTGTTGCCGCTTTTCTCCGTGACCTTGTAGTAGTAATAACCAGCGCTCGAATAAGTCGGAAGCGTCAGCTTCACCTTGTTCGCGTCTCCAGACGTAGCGGTGACGTCTTCGATGCTAACGATGGGCATGTTCTCCGCAGTAACGCCAGTCTTGGCATCGGTGACCTTGTACTTCTCGACGTTAAAGCCAAGCGTCTCGGAGACGGTACCGTCGCTCGCGCCGTCATAGGTCTTGGTGAGATAGTATCCGCCATCATTCGGCAGGGTATTCTTGGCATCCTCAGCCAGCGCCGGAGCGGCGGCACCCAGCATCATGGCAGCAGAGATTGCTGCGGCGGCCAGTCCCCTCGTAAGCTTTGCGTTCATATGGTTCTCCTTCCAAAGGTCCCATCAAATATGAAAACGATGCAAATCGCATTCACCAAACTCGCTGAGGCTCAGAACTTGCGCCTCCTGAGCAACCCGATCGTCACTCCCTCGACGTCGTTCGCGGGAATCGCGCCGAGCTTCCTGCTATCTGTAGCCTGGGTCCTAAAGTCGCCCAGGACGAATATCTTTCCCTTCGGAACCAAGTAGGGAAACTTGACCGCCTTCCCCGCCTGCGTCTGATAGATCTCGTTGTCCTCGGGAGTGCCATTGACGGTCACCTGACCATCGTCCGTGACGTCGACAACATCCCCCTCCTTCGCCAGGACCCTTCCGACCCTCTGCTTGCCCCCGGCCTCGTACACCACAACGTCGTTCTGGTTGTACGAACCTTGAAGCCTCCAGGCCAAGACCACGTCTCCGTCCTGCATGGCCGGGTACATTTCGTTGCCACGCACCCTGTGCAGGCAGAACACAAACGAGAAGAGCAACCACAGCGCGGCGAGAAGAACAACCACCTTCCCTAACAGCGAAAGCCAGCCTTCGCGATCTCTCGCCTTCGCCCATCGGGCCTGGATCACTCCTTCCGCAAGTCCGCCCTTCTCGGTGACCCTAGGCATTGGGCCGCCCCTTGATCCCCCTGGACTCGAGCAGCGCGTCGTAACGCTCCCGCTCCGCCCGAAGGCAAGCGTCGTACCGTCGGTTGAGCTCAGATATCTTCTTCCAGACGTCCTCCTCGCTAACGCCGCCAAACCTTGCTCGCTTGAACTTCATGGTCTTGAGCCATGCGAGTAGTTCCTCTTGCTCCTGGTTGAGCGGTTCCGGCTGCGGTGCCTGTGCTGACATTCCGTAATCGGCCACCGTTGGAGCCTTGGTGCGGTTGCGCCCTGCCGCGGACCGTTGGACCGTTGGCCGTTGCGTCACGGGCCTTTGGCTACCTCCTGCAGCAAGCACAGCCGGATTCACGCTGGCCGTCTGCGCGTACTGCGCGTCAGGCCTTGAGTGCTTCCCCATGCCAGGCACCACTAGATCCCCTGGCTGGTCCGCCGCTTGAGCACCATCCAGATCACGCCGGCAATGCCAATGCCACCGACCACGGCAACGTAGGGTGCGCTGCCACCAAGGTCAACTCCCACGTCGGGCGTGACATCGCGCTTGTTCGTGTAGGTGATGGTAGTGTCCTTCGTGATGCCACCCTCGGGAGAGCTTGCCTTACGCGCGTTCGCATCCGTTGCTGCGCCACTGTCGCCAACGCTAATTGACGTGGTGTAGTCAATGGTGTCGTTCGTTCCCTTCGGGTCGTTCTCCACCACCTGATACGTAGCGCCGTAGGGAAGCTCCACCACAAGACTCTGGCTGTTCTTAAGGGTGAAGGTGCCATCACTTGTCAGGTTCACGCCATCAGAAGTTCCCTCCTTCGCCGCCTTTGCATTGGCAATTGCGGTGCCAGAAGCATCCGTAAGTTTGAAGCTGAAGTCCTTCGAAGTATCACCAAAGTTGCCGGAAACAGACTTCTTGATGGTCAGCTTGTTGGTCTTGATGGTGTTCGTGATCGCCTGGTCACCACGCTGCGAAAGCAAGCCTTTCAGCGTCACGGAGACGGGAGTCTTCGTCGTGGCCCAGCCCGCAGGCGCATCCGTCTCTACCACGGAGTACGTATGGCCGGTAGGTCCTGCCGCGACAACAACATCAGAGGCCCACTCGTTGTCTGCATCCAGCGTTACGGTCTTGTAGACTACTTCTTTGTCACCCTGCTTTTGCTTTATTTGCACCGTAAGCTTAGAGGGTACGCTTACGCTGTCCCAACCCTTTTTATCCCAAGTCTTGGAGATGTGCAGGGTGGATGTGGGGACCGTCACCTCGGGAGACGTAATTTTAATCGGGTCTTGCGACGTGGTCGTATCTTTCCCATTCGTAGTGACCACGGTGCTGTAAGCAAGCTGAGCGTCAGCATTCGTAGGCACCTTATGCTCGCCGGTGACAAGAGCAGCTTCGTCATATGCTTCCTGCTTCAGCGCAACCTCAAAGCTGACAGAGTAGGTCACGCCCTTCTTGAGCTTACGGCTGCCAAGATCCCAAACAACCTGACCATTCTCGACTGTTGCTTTTGGAGCATCCGACCATACCGCCTCGCCCTTCTTATACGTGAAGGTAGGCGTACCAGCCCCTGATGGCAGTACGTAATCGACATAATCTGAATTAGAGTCCGTTATCTTGACGTTCGTGTACGAGATGCCCTCGTTGATGGTCTGCACGATGTTGCTGAAGGCGTTACTCAGTGCGGTGCTGTCAGAGCCATTTATGGCACTGTTGTTTGGCGATGCTTTAGTTCTTGATGCAAAGCTGTTCATGCTGTCAGCAGCATCTTGCCCCGTATATATCGCGTAGAAGCCCAGGACATTTTCTGGTCGATCGTTCGCGGCATTAACCGCATCCGTCACAAAACTCGCAAGATAACTATCGCTTTGGCTCTCAGAACCGTTGCCATAGCGGGAACCGTTACGCATACCGTAAGTGGGCTTACCGTCTGAGAGGAAGACTATATAGGTAGGGGTGGAGGTGTCCTTCTTGGCCAAAGCATTTGCCTTGGCCAGTGCGTCCGCCCAGTTGGTACCACCAGTCGCCGTGATACCGTTAACAAGATTATCGAAAGAACCCGCCTCGCCCGCACCATAATATCTGCTCGGCTCATTACCATACCCGGCGAATGTCTCGAGAGAAATCTTCACGGTACTGTCCGACTTGGAGATGAGCTGGTCCGCAAGCCCAGTGAGGGCGCTCTTTGCAACGTCGAGACGAGTTACATCGGTGGTTTCCTTCCGATAGCGCTGTCCACTATATTCGACATGATTGCCGTTATTGTCGGTGTAGTAATAGATGTGTTTGCCATTAAAGAGGTCCCATTTGCGCGAAAGTCTAACATACTGACCTTCTACGAGTCCATAGCGCTCACTGAAGGGGGGCCAGTCGTTATCTTCGACATAGCTCACCTTCGTGCCAACGACCTCGTTCATAGATCCCGACGTATCGAGAGCCACGATGAGATTGGCGCTCGACTTCGACTCGCTTGTGTCCGTGTCGCCAGTGACGCTAAGGGTAACCTTAATCTTGCCCGTTTTGGGGTCGAGAACAGCTGTCTTCGAATGCGCAGGCGCTCCAAGTGACACGGCAAGCGCCGGAACGGCACCAAGCAGCGTCACGGCTATTGCCGCGAATACCGAGACGACGGCCATCCCGAAAGACCTTCTGAGGATACGCGCGCCCCTCTTCATGCCGGGAAGAGCCTTGCCTCCCAGGCTCCCGCTTAACTTGCCCCTGTTGCTACGTTTAATCATCATGAGCATCCCCGATTGGCCTTAGGTTGGTCGAACGCGCTGCCCGACCCTTAACTGCAATTCAAACCGCATAGGGTAACCTTCGATACCACCTAAGATGTTGTGCAACATTTTTGGCATTTTCCCGTGTTACTCAATGCTTGTCGTCATGTTAAGTGAATCCAAATGCAAGTGAGAGGCCATTGGTCCTAATTACGGTAACCACGGTCCAAAAAACCCAAAGGTTATTGTTAGATTTATAGGTGTCTTGTGAGCTCGGCAGCTTCTGGAGTCCATTCCGGCGCGACTGCACGCTGCTGGCAAGAAGACGGCATGGCAATCGAGCCATGTTTGCCGATTGTATAATTAGGGAGGTTTCAGACATGTGGCACGACTTGTCCGAACTGTCCCTCGGCCTGTTCGACGCCCTCTGGAACGGTGACCTAGAGGCCTGCCTCGAGCAGGTCGACGCTGGCTTCTCGTTTGTAAGTCCTCTTACGAACGCGCACGGAACGGCACGCAACCAGCTGAAGTCCTATTGCCAGAGGGCACGAAGCCTCTGCAGGGTGCTCACCTACCGGGTGCTGGAGGTCCGCCGCGTCTTCGAGACGGACGACACCTGCACCATCCTTGTGCTCGGAAACGTGCTCGACCCCTCACGCGGCACCAGCGGATTCCGCTGCACCTTTGTCTGGCGAGTCTGCCCGGATGCACCGAGACTCGTACACATGCACTTCTCGTTGCCACTCGCCTCGCCGGAGGCACCGGCAGACACGTTTACCCCTGACACGCAGCCGCAGGACGCGCCGCTCATCCTGCGCGACACCGATGGGCTCTCGCACGTGGTGTATCGCTCCGACGTTCTGTACCTAGAGAGTCGGCACCAGTACACCCTCGTTCACCTGCCGCAACGCATTATCAGGGTGCGCATGGCCCTTAGCGAGCTGCTACAGGACTTCCCGGAGTACTTTGTGCGCGTGCACCGCAGCTATGCCATCAACGTGCTGCGCATAGACCAGGTCGCGCGCAAGGAGATTCGCCTGGACAACGGCTCGCGCATCCCCGTGCCGGAACGCCGCAGCAAACAGGTGCGCGAGAAGGTGCTCGACGCAATGGTGCGCGCGAGGCTCGTGCCGGAACAGGGAAGCGTGGCACCCCCCCCCGCAACGGAAATAGCCCAGGACTAACAGAGCGGGCCGAGGACGTGATCGTCCCCGGCCCGCCTTTTGCGTATCTGTCGGCACGTGACCTGGCGCACGCGCGTGGTGCCGCTAGATGCGGCCGCTCTTCTCGGCCAGATCGCGCAGGTGATCCTGCGACGCGTCGATGGACGCCTGGTCTGCCTGCCAGCTCCAGTTGCCCGTGGCGACGCCCGGCACGTTCATGCGGTGGCTCTCGTCCAGGCGAAGGACGTCCTGCAGCGTGACCATGGCAACGTCCGCGTTTGTGGAAAGGCACGCGTCCATCACGCGGTCCGCCTTGGCGACGGCCTCGTCGTGCAGGCGAACGACCTCCTCCTCGCTGGCGCCGGCGCCGGACGTAAGGCCGTAGTGCTCGCGCACCCAGCCCAGGAGCGTGTTGGTGTCGTGCGTGGAGGTGTAGACCATCTTCTGCGTCGCGGGCACGTAGCTCTGGCTGGGGTCGCCCTGGTAGAACTGGGCGACGTCCATGCCCGGGAAGCCCGTGGCGCTCACGAGGGCGCGCACGGCAGGCGTGACGGTGCCAAGGTCCTCCGCCACGACGGGCAGCGGGCCGAACTCCTGGTACGCACGCTTGAAGAGGTCGATCCCCGGCCCGAAGTACCACGCGCCCTTAAGCGGGGTCTTGCCGTTGGGGATGCAGTAGTAGCTGCTGAAGCCGAGGAAGTGGTCGAGGCGGACGTAGTCGTACAGCTGGAACGCGCGCTTGAAGCGGCGCATCCACCAGCGGTAGCCGTCCGCGCGCATGACGTCCCAGCGGTACGTGGGGTTGCCCCAGAGCTGGCCGTCGGCGGAGAAGCTGTCGGGCGGGCAGCCCGCCTGCCCGGCGGGGTAGCCGTCTGCGCCCACCGCGAAGTACTTGCGCTCCGCCCAGACGTCGGACGAGTCCGCGCTCACGTACATGGGCATGTCGCCAATGATCTTGACGCCGTGGGCGTTTGCATACGCGCGGACCTCGCCCCACTGGCGCATGAACTCGAACTGCACGGCGCACTCGCGGCGCACGTCCGCGGCCAGCTCCTTGCCGTGGGCGAGCCTGTCGCTATACTCGCGATAGCGCTTGGGCCACTCCTGCCAGCTCTTCTCGCCCATGCGGCGCTTGATGGCGCGGAACGTTGCGTACGGGATGAGCCACTCCTCGTTCTCTTGCAGGAAGTCGCGGTACTCGCGCGTGCCCTCGAAGTCCGCGGAGAACGCGGTGCCGCCCTCCTCGTCGTAGCCCCACATGAGCGCGACGTTGCCCGCGAACGCGGAGAGTCCCGCGTACGGGGAGCCGAAGTGGTCGGTGGGGTTGACGGGCAGGACCTGCCAGTAGCGCTGGCCGCCCGCCGCAAGGTAGTCGATGAAGCGGTACGCGGGGTCTCCCAGCGTGCCCGGCTTGCCGGGGCGCACGGGGTTGGGAAGCGACGTGACATGGCACACCACGCCCATGCCGCGCTCCATGGGCTTCTGCAGGCGCTGCCTCTTGTGCAGGTTGAGGACGGCCGTGCCGAGCGGCCACAGGAACACGCGGGCGCTGCCGTCCGCGACCTCGGGCTCCTTGCCGGAGACCACGTCGTCCACCTCGAGGCCGTCCAGCGGGATCGTGACGGTGTGGTCTACGTCGAGGCTCGCGTTCACGAGCACGCACACCTTGGACTTTGCGTCCTCGCGCCAGAAGCCGAAGACGTCGCGGCCGACCGCGAACGGGCGGTAGGTGCCGTCCGTGAACACGGGGAGCGACTTTCGGATGGCGACGGCGTTGCGATAGATGTCGAAGCAGTCCTTGTTCTCGCGGCCCCACGGGTAGGCGGCGCGGTTGTACGGGTCGCCGTAGCCCTGGAGGCCGGCCTCGTCGCCGTAGTAGATGCTTGGGACGCCGGGCAGCGTCATCTGCAGCAGGGCCGCGACCCACAGGCGGCTGACGGCGAGGTTGGTGTGGTCCCTGTCCAGGCGGAACGCATAGCGCTGGTAGTCGCCAAGGGAGTCCGGCTCCGGCGAGTTGCCCAGGATGGTGAGGAGCCTGATGCGGTCGTGGCTGCCCAGGAGGTTGAGCTCGCCCGCGAACGCCTCCGGCGGGTAGTTCTCCGTGAGGGACTGGGTGACGCGACAGACCTCCGCGGCCTCCACGCGGTTGGTGAGGAAGTCGAGAAGGACCTTGCGCAGCGGGTAGTTCATGGTGCCGTCGAGCTCGGAGCCCCAGAAGTAGTGGCGGAGGCGGTCGTAGGCGAACTTGTTGGTCGCGTCCTCCCAGACCTCGCCGATCACGACGGCATCGGGCTTCTCGGCCAGGGCCGCCGCCTTGATCTCTGAGATGAAGTCGTCGGAGAGCTCGTCGGCCACGTCGAGGCGCCAGCCGCGCGCGCCGAGGCGCAGCCACTTGCGGATGACGCCGTCGTGACCGCAGATGAGCTCGCGGAAGTCTGGGCCGTCCTCGCTCACGTCTGGCAGGTCGTCCACACCCCACCAGCTCTTGTAGCTGCCGTCCCCGTTGAAGTCGAACCAGGTGTCGTACGCGGAGGCGCCGGGCTGCGCCGCGCCCTCCGTGCCGTAGTTGCCGTACTTGTTGAAGTAGAGGGAGTCCGCACCGACGTGGTTGAACACGCCGTCGAGGATGATGGAGATGCCGCGGGAAGAGGCGTCCTGGCACAGCGCCTTGAAGTCGCCCTCCGTGCCGAGCATGGGGTCGATCCTGAGGTAGTTCGCCGTGTCGTAGCGGTGGTTGGACGCCGCCTCGAAGATGGGGTTGAGGTAGATGACCGTGATGCCGAGCGCCTCGAGGTACGGGAGCTTCTCGCGGATGCCGTTAAGCGTGCCGCCGTAGAAGTCCCAGTTTGCGATGCGGCCGTCCTGGGTCTTGTCGTAGCGCGGGTACGTGAACCAGTCGTCCACGAACCTCATGCCGGGGCCGGCGTTGTGGGGCTTCTTGAACGCGGCCTCCACGCTCTTCTCCCAGCCCTTGCCGCGATAGAAGCGGTCCGGGAAGATCTGGTAGACGATGCCGTTTCTGTACCAGTCCGGCTGTTCCTTGCGCTCGTTGCGGTACACGGTGATCTGGAACGAGGGTGGCTCGCCGAACGCGAAGGCGCCCTCGCCGCAGCCGTGCTCGCGCGCGGCTCCGTAGCGCCAAACGGCGCCGTCCGCCGCGACGATCTGGAACGAGTACCAGATGACCTCGGGCTCCTCCGGCTCGATCGTGACGCCAAAGCGCACGGGGACGTCGTCCCCGAACTGGGCGGCCTCTTCCTCGCCGAGGGGGATGCGGTCCATATCCAGGATCTTCTCGCCCTTGTCGTCTATCCACACGCGAAGCCTAGCCACCGCAGATGGCTCGTCCCAGACGTCGATGTACAAGGAAACGGCACCGCCAGCGATGGCGGCGCCGAACGGGTTCCTGTACTGGCTGTCTGAGGTGTTATGCCTAGCCCTCAAAGCCGTACCCTCTTCTGCTTAACGACCGATCTCCGGGTGCAGCGAGTGGTACATGTCCATGTACGCACCTGCCGCGCGACCCCAGCTGAAGTCGGTCTCCATTGCCTGCCTTTGTAGCTTAATCCATGCGTCCCTATCCGTCCAGAACACTTCGCAGGCATCAAGCACGCAGTTGGCCATTTCGTCCGCATTCATGTTCGTGAATCTAAAGCCCGTGCCCTCGCCGGTGTACTTGTTGTACGCGACGACGCTGTCCTGCAGGCCGCCGGTCTCGCGGACGATGGGGAGCGTGCCGTAGCGCATGGCGATCATCTGCGACAGGCCGCACGGCTCGAACTCCGACGGCATGAGCAGGATGTCGCCGCCGGCGTACATGCGGTGGCTGAGCGCGTTGTCGAAGGCGATGCGCGCAACCATCTGGTCGCCGTACGTCCAGTCGAAGTACTTGAACGCGTCCTCCTGGTCCTTGTCGCCCGTGCCGAGGATCGCCACCTGCGCACCGCGCTCCATCAGGTGGTTCATGGCATAGCGCACGAGGCCGAGGCCCTTCTGGTTCGTGAGGCGCCCGATCATGACGATGAGCGGGCGCGTTGGGTCCTCCGCAAGGCCGAGCTCGCGCTGGAGGGCGGCCTTGTCCTGGGACTTGCGGTCCAGTGAGTCCTCGTCGTAGTTGCACTCGATGAGCTTGTCCGTCGCGGGGTTCCACAGATCGACGTCGATGCCGTTCAGGATACCGCGCAGCTGGGAGGAGCGGCGGCGGAAGATGTCGTCGAGGCCCTCGCCGTAGAACGGCATCTGGAGCTCGTTGGCGTAGCTCGGGCTGACCGTCGTGATGACGTCGGAGTAGCAGAGCGCGCCCTTCATGTAGTCGATGGTGCCGTAGCCGTTGTAGAGCTGGCTCGACGCCGTCGGGTTGTCCGCGAGGCCGAGGACGTCCTCGAGGACCTTGTCGTTGTACTGTCCCTGGAACTTGACGTTGTGGACCGTGAACACGGTCTTCACGTGACGGCACGCCTCGGAGCTCTGGTAGAACTCGCGCAGGAACACCGTGGCGAGGGCGGTCTGCCAGTCGTTGCAGTGAAGGACGTCGCACTGGAGCTCGGGCAGCTTCTCGATGGCCTCGCAGATCGCCTTCGAGAAGAACGCGAAGCGCTCGCCGTCGTCGTAGTAGCCGTAGATGCCGTCGCGCTTGAAGTAGGCCTCGTTGTCTACGAAGTAGAAGTCGACACCCTGGTAGGTGAGCTTCTCGATGCCGCAGTAGACGCTACGCCACGCAAGGGGAACGTAGAAGTCTGCTATGTGGGTCATCTGCTCCTGGTACTCCTCTGGAATCGAGGCGTACTTCGGGAGGATGACGGAGCATTCCGCCCCTGCAGCATTAAGTGAGCGGGGCAGCGAACCAGCGACGTCACCCAGGCCGCCCGTCTTGACGAACGGGACGGCCTCCGTGGCGGCGAACAGGATCTTTATCTTGCGTGTGACCTGATCACTCATGGGCTAAATCCCTACTCTACCGATGCCTTTTCCTTGATGAACAGGGCCTCGGGCGTTCCCTTGAGCTCGGTGCCGGCGGGGACGACGTTGTCGCGGTCGACGATCGCGTTCTCGACGCGCGCGCCGGTCTTGATCACGCACGACTGCATCACGACGGAGTTGTTGACGACGGCGCCCGTCTCCACCACGACGTTGCGGCCGAGAATGGAGTTGGACACGGTGCCCTTGATGCGGCAGCTGCCGGAGATGCGGCTGTTGCTCACGCGGGAGCCGGTCTCGAACTTCGCGGGCGCGTTGTCATGGGCCTTCGTCTTGATCGTGCGGCCGGCGGGGAACAGCTCGGCGGAGATCTTCGGGTCGAGCATGTCCATGTTGGACTTGAAGTAGTTGTCCTTGTTGAAGATCGGCGCGACGTAGCCGTCGAAGTCGTACGTCTGGACGTTCACGCGCTCGTAGTCTGCCGCCATGGCCTCGAAGAGGTCGAGGTAGTCGGTCTGCTCGTACCAGTTGAGCAGCTGGAGCAAGAACTCGCGGCCGATGACGAAGCAGTCGAGGAACGAGACCTCGCCGCGCTCGACGCCGTGCTTGATGCCGTGGACACGCGTGCCGTCGACGGAAAGTCCGGTGACGTCGGCATCCTTGCCCTTCGCAGGCTGCGTGACGACGGTGATGTCCGCGCCGGAGGCCTTGTGGGCCTCGATGAGCTTGTCGTAGTCCATGTTGTAGACGAAGCTCGCGGAGGAGAGGACCACGTGCTCGGCGTCGCTGCGCTTCAGGAAGACCTTGTTGTACTCGAGGTCGCGAAGCAGGAATCGGGAGCCGGTGCGGGAGGTGCCGAACGCGGAGCCGGGCAGGATGAACAGGCCTCCCTTCTTGCGGTTCAGGTCCCAGTCACGGCCAGAGCCGATGTGGTCGATCAGCGAGCGGTAGTTGTACGGCATGATCATGCCGACGGTGCGGATGCCGGCGTTGACCATGTTGGAGAGCGCGAAGTCGACGACGCGGTAGCGGCCGAGGTAGGGCAGGGACGCGACCGGGCGCGTCTCGGAGAGGACGCTCGGATACTTTGTGGAGTAGTTGGCGGTAATGACACCCAGGAGCTTTTCCATCTCTACTCCGCCTCCTTTGCAACGACTGCGTCATTTCCAATGACGGCGATATCAACGGACTGGTCGGAGCTGCCGAGGGTCGCCTCCGCCTCGACGACGGAGTTCTCGCCGAGGATGGCACGGACGACATGCGCACCGGCCTTGACCTCCGAGCCCGGCAGGAGCACGGAGTCCTGGACGACGGCACCCTCGCCGACGACGGCCCCGGTCGAGACGATGGAGTGCACGGCCTTGCCGTAGATGCTGCTGCCGTTGCCGACGAGGCAGTCGTCCACGGTGGCGTCGGGGCCAACGTACGCGGGCGGCATGGCGCCGGCGTTGCTCATGATGGGGGCCTCGGTGTCGAACAGGTCGAAGTCGGGCTTCGTGCCCAGCAGGTCCATGCTCGTCTCGTGGTAGCTGGCGATGGTGCCGACGTCACGCCAGAAGCCGTTGTACTCGTAGGTGTACAGGCGCTTGCCTGCGGCGAGGAGCTTCGGGATGATGTCCTTGCCGAAGTCGTGCTCGGAGCTCTCGTCCTCGGCGTCCTCCTCCAGCGTCTTGACCAGGAGGTCGGCGTTGAAGATGTAGATGCCCATGGATGCGAGGTTCGAGTCGGGCTCCGCGGGCTTCTCGGTGAACTTGAGGATCTTCTCGTCCTCGTCGGTCGTCAGGATGCCGAAGCGGGACGCCTCCTCCCAGGGCACGGGCATGACCGCGATGGTCAGGTCTGCGTTGTGGCGCTTGTGGTTGTCGAGCATCTTCTGGTAGTCCATGTTGTACAGCTGGTCGCCAGAGAGGATGAGGACGTACTCGGGGTCGTTCTGCTTGATGAAGCCGAGGTTCTGCGTCACGGCGTCAGCGGTGCCCGCGTACCACGCGCCGCCGGTCTGGGTGGCGTACGGCGGGAGGATGAACAGGCCCCCCTCGCTCTCGTCCAGGTTCCAGGCGCTGCCGGAGCCCAGGTAGTTGTGCAGGAGATACGGCCTGTACTGAGTCAGGACGCCAACGGTGTCGATGCCGGAGTTGGCGCAGTTGGACAGCGCAAAGTCGATGATGCGATACTTCCCGCCGAACGAGACGGCGGGCTTGGCGACTTCCTTCGTGAGGACGCCGAGCCTGCTGCCCTGGCCGCCGGCAAGAAGCATTGCAATGCATTCCCTCTTGCTCATTGAACTTCTCCCCTTTCGAGCTTCACATCCCTATGTACCGGAGCCCCTCGCCCCGATCATTACCTATGCATCAATATGCCAAATGTCGTGGGCATATTCGCGAATGGTTCGGTCGCTGGAGAAATATCCCGACCTGGCCGTGTTGTGGACTGCGGCGCGGTTCCACCTTGCGCGGTCGCCGTAGGCCTGGGTCAGCTCCTCCCACGCGTCCACGTACGAATAGAAGTCCTTCAGCACGAGGTCGTGGTCGTTGCCGACCATGAGCTCGTCGTAGATGCTGTCGAAGTTGCCGGACAGGCGCGCGAACGTGCCGTCCTTCAGCTGGTTCACGATGCGGCCCAGACGGTCCGGGTCCTTCTTGAGAAGGTCGTACGCCCAGTAGTTGCCGCTCGCGCGGAGCGCATCCACCTCCTCGGTCCTCAGGCCGAAGATCTTGATGTTCTCCTCGCCCACGAGCTTCGCGATCTCGACGTTCGCGCCGTCGTAGGTGCCGAGCGTGATGGCGCCGTTCATCATGAGCTTCATGTTCGAGGTGCCGGACGCCTCGGAGCCCGCCCACGAGATCTGCTCGGAGATCTCTGCCGCCGGGTAGATGAGCTGTGCGCTCGAGACGGCGAAGTTGGGCACGAACGCGACGCGGATGACGTCGTTCACGCGCTTGTCGTTGTTGATGACGTCCGCGACGGAGTTGATGAGACGGATGACCTCCTTGGCGAAGGTGTAGCTCTGCGCCGCCTTGCCAGAGAAGATGAACGCCGTCGGGCGCGGCTTGAAGGACGGGTCGGCAAGCAGTCTGTTGTAGATGTCCAGGATCTTGAACACGTTCAGCAGCTGGCGCTTGTACGCGTGGAAGCGCTTGACCTGGACGTCGAACACCATGTTGGTGTCGAGGACCGTGCCCGTCGTCTCCTTGATGTAGTCCGCGAGGCGCTGCTTGTCCCACTCCTTCGCCTTCTCGAACTGCTCCAGGAACGAGGGGTCGTCCTCGTACTTCTCGAGCTCGGACAGCTTGTTTGCGTCACCGAGCCAGCCCTCGCCCAGCACGTCGCACACGAGCTTCGCGTACTTGGGGTTCGCGTTGCCGAGGAAGCGGCGGTGCGAGATGCCGTTCGTCTTGTTGTTGAACTTCTCGGGCGTCAGCTTGTAGAAGTCGTGCAGCGTCGTCGCCTCGAGGATGCCGGTGTGCAGCGCGGAGACGCCGTTGACGGAGTTCGCGAAGATGACGGAGAGGTTCGCCATGCGAATCTGGCCGTCCCACAGGATGGCGGTGTTCTTGAACTCCTCCTGCCAGTTGGGATCGGTGTGCGGGAAGCTCTCGCGGTAGCGGCGGTCGATCTCCTCGATGAACATGTAGGTGCGGGGCAGCAGGTCGCGGAACGTGCCGATGGGCCACTTCTCCAGCGCCTCGGGCATGATCGTGTGGTTGGTGTACGAGATGGTCTCCTGCGCGATCTTGAACGCGAGGTCGAAGTCGACGCCGTGCTCGTCCACCAGGAGCTTCATGAGCTCAGGGCCGCACATGGCGGGGTGGGTGTCGTTCGTGTGGATGGAGACGTGCTTGCCGAGGTCCCCCCAGTTGTCGTCCCCGTACTTCTTCTTGTAGTCGCGCAGGATCGTCTGCAGGCCCGCGGAGACGAACAGGTACTCCTGCTTAAGCCTGAGCAGGCGGCCGTGCTCGCCAGCGTCGTTCGGGTACAGAATCTGCGAGATCGCCTCGACGTCGGAGCGGAACTTCATGGCCTTGGCGTAGTCGCCGGCGTTGAACGCGTCGAGGTCGAAGTTCTCCTCGGCGGGCTCGGCGCTCCACAGGCGCAGGTTGTTGACCTTCTTTCCGCCGTAGCCGACGATGGGCACGTCGTACGGGACGGCCTTCACGAGCTCGCCGCCCTCCTGCGTGAACCAGTAGCGGCCGTTCTCCTCGTGGCGCACGACCTGGCCGCCGAAGCGGATGAGGACTGAGCTCTCGTTCCTGCGGGTCTCCCACGGGAAGCCGTGCTCGAGCCAGTTGTCCATCTTCTCGACCTGACGGCCGCCCTCGATGGCCTGCTTGAACAGGCCGTAGCGATAGCGCATGCCATTGCCGTTGCCGTTGATGCCGAGCGCGGCCATGGAGTCGAGGAAGCACGCGGCCAGACGGCCGAGGCCACCGTTGCCGAGGCCAGGGTCGCTCTCGTAGCGCTCGATGTCGTCGAGCCGCATGTCGAGGTCCTTGCACGCGGCCTTCACGATGTCGCGGATGCCAAAGTTCAGCAGGTAGTTGTCAAGCAGGGGACCAAGCAGGAACTCGATGGAGAAGTAGTACACGGTCTTCTCGCCCTTGTCGTTTGCCTGCTCGAGGGTGTTGCCCCTGAGCGCCTTCGCCTTGTCCGCGATGAGGCTCGCCATGGCGTAGTAGCGCTCCTGCGGACCTAGCTCCTCGTGGGGCTTGGAGAACTCGCGCTCGCACGCCAGGCGGTACTGCCTGATGAAGTCGTCCTTGTCGGTGAAGATCTTGGGCCAGCTCTGTTCAGTCATGTCAGTCCTTAGAACGATTTTTGACGGGACCCCGCGGCGGCGGTCCTGTCCTACCCCTGCGGACGCGTCCGTGCGCGCCCGGCTCGCTTGCCCCGTCGGCTATTCCGACTTCGTGGCGCCGGCTCTTCTCGCCTTCGCGTTTCCCCCTTTGCTCGCAGGCGACGAAGGCGCCTTGGACTTGCCAGCCACCTTAGTGTTACCAGTTTTTGCGGCCGAGGTCTTGCGCGAGGATGCCTTTTTTGCCGCCGCCTTGGCGCCGGTTGACGCCTTCGTTACCTTTGAGGCGGCTTTGGTGGCGGACTTTGCCGAGGTAGACGCCTTGGAGGTTGTCTTGGGGGCAGCTTTGGGGGCCGCCTTGCGGGTGCGCTTCTTGGGCAGCGGGCCCACGTAGCGCAGGATCGTGCCGCCCAGCGGCGGTATGCGAAGCTCGATGGACTGCTCCTGACGGTTCCACGGCTCCTCGGCGGTCTTGAACCTCACGCCCTTGTTCGTGACGCCCGAGCCGCCGTACTCCTCGTCGTCGGAGTTGAAGACCTCCTCGTAGAAGCCCGGCCGCGGCACGCCCAGCCTGAAGTCCTCGTGGGGGTTCACCTCGAAGTTGATCACGACCACGAGGTCGTCCTTCTCGTCGTCGCCATGGCGCGCGAACGAGATTATGCACTGGTCGGCGTTGTCCGCGTCGATCCAGTCGAAGCCCTCCGGCGAGTACGAGTCCTGCCACAGCGCGGGCTGGGCCTTATACAGCGCGTTCAGGGCCGCGATGTAGTGCTGCTGGTGGGCGTGGCTCTCGTACTCCTCCGTCAGGAAGTATTGGATGCCCTCATAGTAGCGCCACTCGATGAACTGGCCGATCTCGTTGCCCATGAAGTTGAGCTTGCCGCCCGCGTGCGTCATCTGGTACAGCACGAGGGCGCGCATGCCCGCGAACTGGCGCCAGTAGTCGCCCGGCATCCTGGTGATGAGCGAGCACTTGCCGTGCACCACCTCGTCGTGCGAGAGCGGCAGTATGAAGTTCTCATTGAACTGGTACATGGTCGAGAAGGTCAGGAGCTTGTGGTTGCCGGGGCGGTACGGGAAGTCGGTCTGCATGTAGTGCAGCGTGTCGTTCATCCAGCCCATATCCCACTTGAAGTGGAATCCCAGGCCGCCGTCGGACGTGGGGTACGTCACGAGCGGCCACGCCGTGGACTCCTCCGCGATCATCATGACGTCCGGGTGGTACTTGCCCATGGTGTCGTTGCACGTGCGGATGAAGTCGATGGACGCATCGTCCTCCTCCGTCCCGCGCGAGTTGAACTTCTTCTGGCTGGGGTCGTCGATGCCGAAGTTGAGGTACAGCATGGACGTGACGCCGTCCATGCGGATGCCGTCGGCGTGGTACTCGCTCACCCAGTACAGCAGGTTGGACGTGAGGAAGTTGCGGACCTCGTTTCTGGTGAAGTCGAACTTGAACGTGCCCCAGTTGGGGTGCTCCTCCTTCTCGTACAGCTTGTCGCCGTTGAAGTGCACCAGGCCCTGCTCGTCGCGGCAGAAGCCGCCGGGCACCCAGTCCAGGATCACGCCGATGCCCGCCTGGTGGCACGCGTCCACGAAGTGCTTGAACTGCGTGGGCTTGCCGTAGCGGCTGGTGGGCGCGAAGTAGCCCGTGATCTGGTAGCCCCACGAGCCGTCGAACGGATGCTCCATCACGGGCAGGATCTCTATGTGCGAGTAGCCCATCCCCTTGACGTAATCGACCAGCTCGACGGAGAGCTCGTCGTACGTGAGGTAGCTGCCGGAGTGGTCGTCGGAATCGGGGTCGCCGTTTCCGGCCAGGCCGTCCGAGTGGCGCTTCCAGCTGCCCAGGTGGCACTCGAAGATGTTGAGCGGCCGCTTGAAGAAGTCCTGCTTCGAGCGAGAGGCCATGTACTTCTCGTCCTGCCACTCATAGCCAGAGAGGTCGGCGGTGCGCGACGCCGTCCCCGGGGAGCACTCGGCGTAGAACGCGTACGGGTCAGCCTTGTACAGCAGGTCGCCGTGGGCGGTCTCAATCAGGTACTTGTACAGCTGGCCCTCCGTGGCGCCCGGCACGAAGCCGTACCACACGCCGCCGGTGGGCGTGCACTCGAGGTAGGTGGCCTCCGTGTCCCAGTCGTTGAAGTCGCCGATCACGCGGACGCTCTTGACGTCAGGCGCCCACACGGCGAACCAGTAGCCCTCGACGTCGTCCTTGTTGCAGGGGTGCGCGCCCAGCTTCTCGTAGCTGCGGTACCACACGCCCTTGCCCATAAGGTACAGGTCGTCTTTGGTAAGAAGGTAGTTGGCTATAGGCGCGCTCATGCGACCATCCTCCGGCTTCGTCACGACTAGGGTGGGTGGCGTGCCACACAATCACCACCGCAACTACACATTCTATGTAAACGGGCAAGGCTTTGCGGTCATGACTTCGCGGTCGGCCGCAAACGGGCCGCGCGCGAACGGCTCGCTGCGGGCATAGCGCAACGCGCGCACGAAGCGCTGGTAAGATGGTACGAACGCCGCCGACGGGGCGGTCGGGGCGGTCGCCCGGGCACAAAAGCGGGTATCATGTGCCACTAACGGCAAGTTTGGGCCCCGCGCGGCGCGCCCGCGCGCACGCCGGCGGGGCGCGACAAGGCAGGTGAGAAGATCGTGCCACGAGAGTCGAAGGCGTCGCGCCGGCAGCGCGGCATCGAGTTTTGCGCCCGCATGCACGAGCGCTACCCCGGCGTGCAGAGCGCGCTTGACTACCACGACCCGTTTACGCTGGTGGTGTGCGTGATGCTTTCCGCCCAGACCACGGACGCCGGCGTGAACCGCGTGACGCCGGAGCTGTTTCGCCGCTGGCCCACGCCCGAGGCCATGGCGCAGGCCGACCCCGCAGAGGTGGGTGAGGTCATCCACAGCATTGGCTTCTGGCGCGCGAAGGCCGCGCACTGCGTGGAGCTGTCGCAGATGATCGTGAGCGACTTTGGCGGCGAGGTACCGCGCACGATGGAGGAGCTGTGCCGCCTGCCGGGCGTGGGCCGCAAGACCGCGAACATCGTGCTGAACAAGGCGTTTGGCATATGCGAGGGCATCGCGGTCGACACGCACGTGTTCCGCATCGCCACGCGCATGGGCTTTACGCGCGCGAGCACTCCCGCAGCGGCGGAGAAGGACCTGCTTGACCTGCTGCCGCACGAGCTCTGGACCTACGTGAACGAGGAGTGGATACACTTTGGCCGCGACACGTGCACGGCGCAGCGGCCGAAGTGCGAGGGCTGCCCGTGCGCGGACATCTGCCCGTCTGCGTTCAAGGCGACGCGCCCGGCAAGGCGCGGGTCTGCGAAGGGCGCGGGAAGGGCTAGCTCGAAGGGCGCCGGCGCGGGGCGCGGCAAGGGTGGCGCCGGCGGGGCGCGCGGACGCAAGGCAAGCGAGAGGAGCTCGTGATGTCGGACCTTGGCAGGCACTTCTGCACCTGTGGCGACACGCGCTGCCCGTGCAACCCCAACAACCCCGCGAACCTGGCGAGGGGCGGCTTTGGCTGCGACGCGTGCATCCGCAAGAACCTTGCGCTGGGCGAGGTGCCCACGTGCATGTTCAAGGCCCTGGGCGACACGGAGGGCTGGGACGACTGGTCCGTGGAGGGGTTCGCGCGCTTTGTGCGGCTGCACCCGCGCAGCGACGACGTGCGCCGCGGCACGGTGGCCCGGGCGAAGGCCTTTGACGAGGCGCACCGGGCGTAGGGTCCGGGGCCGGGCGGAGCCGGCGGGTGGCGCGCGGCCAAGCCGCGCGGCCGCGGCGTTGCCGGACCCATGGCGGTGACGCGGGCGAGGCTGCGGCCCTTCTCGCCCGGCGCCTTGTGCGGGCCCGTGGGGCACCGGCCATGTGGCGAAAGACAGCTGCAAGACGCGAAGGGGGACGGCGCCTTTTGACGGGCGTCATCCCCTTTGTGGAGCGTGGTTGTGGCGCGGCCCGAGTCGCAGGACCGCGGTTGGCGGCGAGGCGCTGGCGCGGCCGCCGGTTGCCGGCCCTAGGCCCTGACGATGGCCTGGTCAAGATCGGCGATGATGTCGTCCACGTCCTCGATGCCGACGGAGAGACGGATGAGGTCCTCGCTGAGGTGCGCCTCCTTGAGCTGCTCGGGCGTGAGCTGGGAGTGCGTGGTCGAGGCGGGGTGGATGATGAGGGACTTGGCGTCGCCCACGTTGGCGAGGTGGGTGAAGAGCCTGACGTTGTTGACGACGTTCAGACCACCCTCGCGGCCGCTCTTGAGGCCGAAGACCACGACGCCGCCGAAGCCGTGCTTGAAGAGGCGGGACGCGACCTCGTGCGAGGGGTCGTCCTCGAGTCCTGAGTAGCGGACCCACGCGACCTTGGGGTTATCCTTCAGCCACCTTGCCACGGCGAGCGCGTTGTCGGAGTGGCGCTGGACGCGCAGGGACAGGGTCTCGAGGCCGATGCCGATGAGCTGCGCCGCGTACGGGGAGAGCGTCGGGCCGAAATCGCGCAGCTTGTTGGCGAGGACGCGCGTGGAGAACGGCGCGGCGGGCGCGACGTCCGCGAAGACGGCGCCGTGGTAGGAGGGGTCGGGCTTGGCAAGCGTGTGCCACTTCTCGGGGTCCTGCTTCCAGTTGAACTTGCCGGTGTCGATCACGGCGCCACCGAGCGCTGCGCCGTGGCCGCCGATCCACTTGGTGAGGGACTCGATCACGACGGCCGCGCCGTCCTCGGCGGGACGATAGAGGTAGGGCGTCGCGAAGGTGTTGTCGACGAAGACGGGCACCGGGGACGGCAGGGAGTTTGCGGCCTGGACCAGCGCCGGGACGTCCGCGACGTCGACGAGCGGGTTGCCGATGGTCTCGACGTACCAGAGCTTCGTGTTCTCCTTCGTGGCGGCGACGAACGCGTCGATGTCGTTGTTCTCGACGAAAGTGGTCTCGACGCCGAGGTCGCCAAGGGTGTGTAGGAAGATGTTCCACGTGCCGCCGTACAGCGAGTCGGACGCGACGATGTGGTCGCCGGCGCCGACGAGGTTGGTGAGGGCGAGAATCTCTGCCGCGTGGCCAGATGCGACGGCGACGGCACCGGTACCGCCCTCGACCGCGGCCACGCGGGCGGCGACGGCGTCGGTGGTGGTGTTGGTCAGGCGGCCGTAGATGTTGCCCGGCTTGGCGAGACCGAACTTTGCGGCGCCGTCGGCGGCGTCGTCGAACTGGAACGCCGCGGAGGCGTAGATCGGGAGCGCCGCGGAGCCGGTGGTGGGATCGGGAGCCCAGCCGGCGTGGACCTGCAGGGTGTCGAAGTGCTTCTCGGTGTCGGACGCGAAGGTGGGATCGAGCTCGAATGCCATGATGTTCTCCTTTGTGAGCGGCGCCGTGTGCGCCTTGTGTTTTGGATGCGATAACGCTGCCTTGCCGTCGCCCGGTCCTCGTCTGCGTAGTTGCAGCTTCCTGAGGCCGGGCTAGGGCATTAACGTGCTCGTGGGTGATATGTCGGTTCTCGTTTTCATCGCGAGCACATCATAGGACGCCTGTTGTCACTCGCAATGATTTTCATGTGAGATTACAGCTGATTTGACCGTTTTCGCAGGTAAATGCCATCTGTCAGTATCATCTTAATTGCTATCGGTAAAACCGATAACGTCTTTGACATGCATCTAAGCATGGATCGCAGGGTCGACACGTGTGGATACAAGTGCGAGGGTGTGGCAGCGAGGCATCAAACAACAAATCGCGATTTGTTGTAAGCCCCACTCAAGCGACGGCCCGCCGTGCGCTGATGCGGAACGAGGGGCGGGCCCAAGGCACGAACGCCGTCCGCGGCGGCACGCACCCGCAGCAGCCTCGTCCGCGGCAGCGCGCCCGCCTCGCGCCCGCCCCGCGCCCCGCGGCACAAAGAGCGCCCCGCACGTCGGTGGCGTGCGGGGCGCGGGTCGCTCATGCTGCCGTACGGGCGGCGCGGGGCGCTAGTAGTTGATCGCCAGCTCCTCGAAGTAGCTCTGCGGATGGTTGCAGACGGGGCAGACCTTCGGCGCGGTCTCACCCACGTGGATGTGACCGCAGTTCAGGCACTTCCAGACCTTGACGCCCTCGCGCTGGAACACCTCGCCCTTCTCCACGCGCTCGACGAGCTTGTTGTAGCGCTCCTCGTGGTGCTTCTCGACCTCGCCGACCATGCGGAACTTGGCGGCGATCTCCTTGAAGCCCTCGGCATCCGCGGTCTCGGCAAAGCCCTTGTACATGTCAGTCCACTCGTAGTTCTCGCCCGCGGCAGCGTCCTTCAGGTTGGTCAGGGTATCGGGAACGTCGCCGTCATGCAGGTACTTGAACCAGAGCTTCGCGTGCTCGCGCTCGTTGCCCGAGGTCTCGGTAAAGATGTTGGAGATCTGGACGTATCCCTCCTTCTTGGCCTTGCTGGCGTAGTAGGAGTACTTGTTCGTCGCCTGGCTCTCGCCGGCGAACGCGGCCTCGAGGTTCTTCTTCGTCTGGGAGTTCTCAAAATCGACTGCCATGTACGGTCTCCTCTCGCAGCGGGACAAGCCCCCTGCCCGCCCCATGCCTTTGAAACACCTCACATGATATGACCTAGGACGACCAATTGCCACCAATTTTGTGACAAAATCCCTCGGCCTCGAGCTCTTCCAGCAGAGCGGCCACGTCACGCGCGGATATCTTCTTTCTACCCGCTTCCGCCTCGATCGCAGACAGCTCTTCGGTAATCGTCACAAGGTCCACGCCACGCCGGCCGACGAAGCGGTGCCCCAGCAGCAGCCGCACCAGCTCCGCGCGCTTCTGCCGGTGGGACCCCTCGAACCTTGACTGTCTCACATGCGACTTCGAGCGCCTGGACGGGTTGGGCAGCGTCTTCTTGAGGTAGGCGCCGTAGTCGAGAAGGGCGTAGTACCACGTCCTCGGGTCGTCCTGCGGGTCCAAGGCGTCGGCGGGGCAGCTGGCCTCCACCAGCGGCACCAGGTCCTTGTCCGGCACCGCCACGGCATCGGGATAGAGCTCGTGCAGAAAGACGGAGCGCACGTTGGTCTCGAGGTACACGCCGGGCAGGTCGTACGCAAACGCGCGGATTCCGGCCGCCGTGGCCGGGCCTATGCCGGGCAGCGCCACAAGCTCGCGCGCCTCAATCGGCATGGCGCCGCCCGCGGCGCTCACGATGCCCGCGGCCCTCCACAGCGCAAGCGCCCTGCGGTTGTAGCCCATGCCCTGCCACTCCTCAAGCACGTCCGCGGCGTCCGCCGCCGCAAGGGCGTCCACGCTGGGAAAGCGCTCGCACCAGCGCTGCCAGCGCCCGTCCACGCGCGCCACCTGGGTCTGCTGGAGCATGACCTCGGATATCCATATCTGGTACGGGTCGCGCGTCCTTCTCCACGGAAGGTCGCGGTACAGCTCGCGGCCGCGCTCGAGCACCTTCTGCCTAAACTCCGGCGGCACCTGCGCGGGAGCCTTGGGCTCAGCGGACGGCGTCGGGCTCGCGGGGCCGGCGGCGTGCGCCGACGTCGGCGTGGCGTCGCTCATGGCGGCACCTACCGCGCGCTGGGCACGTCCGGCACCTGCGGCGCCGGGCCCAGCACCTCGAAGCCGCTTTCGGGCGTCAGCGCGGGATGCTTGTGCTCGCAGACCACCTCGTACAGGCTGATGGAGTCGAAGTAGCGCGTCAGGATGCGCTCCGCCTCGCACCAGACGGGGTTGAAGTGGCACTCCGGGCGAAAGGGACACGCGCCGCCCTCCGGGCCGGCCGTTCCGCACGTGGCCACGAACACGGGGCCCTGGATCGCCTCGATCACCTGGCGCATGGTCACCTCGCGCGGGTCCAGGCACAGGCGCATGCCGCCGCGGGCGCCGCGCGTGCTCTCGATGATGCCCGCGGACACCAGGTCGTGCTGGATGGAGCGCGCGAACGAGTACGGGATGCCGTTCTTCTCGGCCGCGGCGCGGACGGACACCACGCCGTCGCTCCTTACGAGCTCGGCGAGCATGCGCAGCGAGTAGTCTGTCTTCCTGGAGATGTCCACGTTCCGACCCTTCGTGCCGTGTCCCCTGCGTCGGCCGTGCCCGTGCGGCGCGCCGGCTTAGTCCACCATTGCGGCAGCATTTTGTGATTGTAGCCCATTGACGCCTCGCGCGCCGCCGCACGCGTCGCGCTACGCCCCCCGCAAGCCAGCAGCAAGGCAACCGCAAGCCCGCCGCACAAGAAAGGGGCCCCGGTTGCCCGGGACCCCTCTGCGGTCAAGATGGCGGGATATGCGGGACTCGAACCCGCGACCTCCGACGTGACAGGCCGGCGCTCTAACCAGCTGAGCTAATACCCCGTGCATCAGTGCGTAAGCAATAGTACACGCTCCGCCCCACGTTTGTCTAGCAGAAAATTAAGAAAGTTCTTCTCCACCAGTTGTGCACAACCTTGGCGGGCACGCGCCGGCAGGCGAGAAGGGCGCGGGCCCGGCGCCGCAAGGCAGCTGCGGGGCCCGGCGGGCGGGGCGGCTGCCGGCCCGGCGTGGCGGCTCCGGCGGCGCTACTCCGTGGTCGCGGCGCCGTCGTCGGACGCGCCCGCGGCGCTGGATGACGCGTCGGAGTCCGAGCCCGACTTGGAGTCCGACTTCGCATCGGACTTCGCATCGGACTTCGTGCCGATGGCCGAGGCGCTGCCGCTGAGCGTCACGCTGGTGGTGTCGCCCGAGTCGGTCGTGACGGCGACCCCCTGCTGGGACAGCTTGACGGACTTGATGGTGCCCGATCCGCCCACGGCCTTGCCGTCCGAGTCGACCACGGGCGAGGCCGGTGTGCCCATGCCGATGGTGCACGCGTACACGTCCCAGTTGCCGTCCAGGTTCTCGGGCACCACGATCGTGCCGTTGTACAGCACCAGGCTCGCCGGCGTTCCGGGCACCGTGCTCATCACCTGCAGGCCTTCGCCCTTTGTGACGGCCGATACAATGGCGTACGTGCCGTCGTCCTGCTTGCGCAGCGAGTACGTGGCGTCGCGGTAGCGGATGGACTGGTCCGCGGCGACCACGGTCTTCTCCACCTGCTTTGTCTTGGTGGTCTTGGCGGTGCCGCCGCTCAGGATGCCGCCCAGAAGGTAGCCGCCAAGCGCCAGCACCACCACGACGGCCACCGCGATGCCCGCGATCAGCTTGCGGTTGGCGTGCGTCTGGGGCTCGCGGCGCTGCGTCTGGGGACGGTACGCGTCGGACAGGCGGCGCTCGCTTCCGTAGCCGCTGCGGCGCCACGACGTGGTTGAGTCCGCGGAGAGCGTCTCTACGTTTGAGCGGGTCTCGACCTTCGCGCCCATGCTCGCGTCGATCCGCCTGAACGAGCCGGTCGCCGCCGGGTCGAGCACGGGGCGCGGCGCGGCCTGCTCGGCCATGCCGTCGCTGTCGTAGTCGTGGCCAACGCCGTAGTTCTGGTAGTGGTTGGTGGTGGCTCCCGCAAAGTGCGTGCCGCCCGTGGAGCGTCCGCCGCGCCTGGGCACGCGCGCGCCGCCCGAGCCGGTCGCCGCGTGCCGGGCGCCGTGCCGTGCGGAGGAGCTTCCTGCGTTTTCGCTCATGTGTCAGACCTCCCCGTCTGGTGTCTGCTGCGATTATGCTACGAACCGCGCGGAGCCGCGGACTAAAGCGCCCTTCTGGCCTCTATCGCGCGGCCAAGGGTCACCTCGTCGGCGTACTCCAGGTCGCCGCCCACGGGCAGCCCGCTTGCCAGGCGCGTCACCTCCACGCCCAGCGGCCGGATGATCCGGCTCAGGTACGTGGCCGTGGTCTCGCCCTCGACGTCCGGGTTCGTGGCCAGGATGACCTCCTCCGCCGTGCCGTCCGCAAGGCGGCCAAGCAGCTCGCGCACGTGCAGCTGCTCGGGGCCCACCTTGTCCATGGGCGATATCACCCCGCCCAGCACGTGGTACAGCCCGTGGAACGAGCCGGTACGCTCGATGGCCTGCACGTCGCGCGGCTCCGAGACCACGCAGATGCGGCTGCGGTCGCGCGTGGGGTCGTCACACACGTCGCAGTGCTCGCGCGTGGCGTAGTTGAAGCAGATCGGGCAGAAGTGCACCTGCTCCTTCACCCTCAGGATGGCGTCCGCCAGCCGGCGCGCGGTCTCGGCGTCCGCCTCGAGCAGGTAGTACGCGATGCGCTGGGCAGACTTTGGCCCAATGCCCGGCAGTCGGCCCAGCTCGTCAAGCAGGCGCTGCAGCGCGCGGCCATCGCCCGGCGCGCCCGACGCCGCGACGGCCGAGCCCGCGCCGGCCGAGCCGCCAAACGCCTCGCCCGAAAGCGCCACTAGAACATCCCCGGGATGTTCATGCCGCCGGTGATGGCACCCATCTGCTGGTTCGCGACGCTCTGGCCGCTCTCCAGGCAGTCGTTCACGGCCGCGAGGATGCTGTCCTGCAGCATCTCCACGTCCTCCGGGTCCAGCGCCTCCGGGTCGATCGTGATGCCGGTGATGTGCCCGTCAGCGGTGCCGGTCACCTTGACCATCCCGCCGCCGGCCGAGGCGGACACCTCGGTCTCGCCCAGCTTCTCCTGCGCCTGCGCAAGCTGCTTCTGCATCTTCTGCGCCTGCTTCATCATCTGCTGCATGTTCATGTTGGTTCTCCTAACTGGGGAATCGCCGTGGGCGAGAAGAGCATGCCCTTCTCGCCCTATTGTTTGTACCCACCGAATGATACGGCTACTTGCACGTCACAAAGCCGCGAGCAAGTCACGTACAGCGTACCGCTACGAACCTGTGCGGCCCGGCTACTCCTTCTTCTGCACGCCGGCGTACTTCACGTCGCCAAACACGCTGGACAGCATGTCGAGCACGGCCTGGGCGTCTGCGGGCGCGTCGTCCAGCGACGCCTCGGGCTGCGCATCGCCAAACGCGCGCACAGGCTCTGGCTTGGACGCGGGCTTCGGCGTCGGGGCCGGCGCAGACGCGGGGGCAGGTGCGGGCGCGGGGGCAGGTGCTGGTTGCGGGTCAGGCTTGCGAGCGGACGCCGGGGTCTGCAGTGAAGGTGCGGGCGCGGCGTCGTATCCACCGGGAGCCCTTCCCTCCTGCACGTCCTCGTCGTACGAGACGGCGGCCGCGTCGTCGTAGGGAACCTCCTCGTAGGGTGGCATGTCGTCCCAGGGCATGGGCCCGGCGGGCTGCGCGGGTGCGGGAGCCGGGACAGGCGCCGGGGCGGGAGCCGGCCGCGGTGCGGGAGCCGGCCGCGGTGCGGGAGCCGGCGTAGTTGCGGGCGCGGGAATCGGCGCAGCCGCCCTCTGGGAGCGCGCGATGTCCGCGCCGCGCAGGCTTGCCTCGGCATAGATCAGCTGTCTGTGGCCGAACAGCGCCTCGACGGCAGGCTCGACCACGGCCCTCACGTCCGCTCGCTCGAGCATCTTCACGGCGAACGCGGAGCCCTTAGGCAGGTTGACCAGCAGCTTCGAGCCGTCGTCGCTGATGGCCGAGGAGCTGAGCAGCAGCGAGCCGCGCGGAGGGTCCTTGCGCACCAGCGTGTCGACCACCTGGCGCCACCTGCGCTGGAGCTCTCCGCCGTCCGTCACGGCACTCGAGCTGGCCGCCGCGCTTGGCGCAGGAGCCGCCGGCTGGGGCGCCGGCCGGGATGCCGGTTTTGGCACCGGCCGGGGTGCCGGAGCCGATGCGGTCCGGGGTGTCGGAGCCGATGCGGTCCGGGGTGACGGAGCCGGTGCCGGCCGGGGCGTGACAGGCTTCGGTGCCGGCGCCGCGGATCGTGGCGCGGGAGCCGGCTTGCTTGCGGCTGCCTGCACGGGCGCCTGCCGCGACGCCCTGGGTTGTGGCGAAGGCGCAGGGCGCACCCCAGCTTCTGGCTGCGGCGCGGTGGCCACGTTCTTCTCGCTCTGCGCCGGACGCGCTGGCGCAGTTGGACGCGGCGCACGGGGCGTGGCTGCTGGTGTGGCGGCCGGTGGCGTGGGGGTCGTCGGAGCGGCGGTAGGCATCGCGCCCGGCACCATCAGCTCCGCCACGCGGCGCTCGAGCTGGGCCACACGGTCCGCGAGGGAGTCGAGCGTCAGGTCGCTCTTGGGGCGCGCGATCTTGGTGAGCGCCACCTCGAGCACCAGGCGCTGGTCCGTCGCGGTGCGCATCTCCTTCGCGGCATCACCCAGCACCACCATCGCGCGCGAGATCCTGTCCACGGAGCCAAACGCCAGCGCCTCGTCGCGCAGGTTCTGCAGCTCCTCCTCGTTGGCGTCCACCACGCCGGGCTTCGCTCCCACCGCGGCGACCACGTACACGTCGCGCAGGTGACCCGCGAGCTCGCGGGTGAACTCCAGCAGATCGCGGCCCTGGCTCACGAGGTCGCCCACCGCCGAGAACAGCGTGGGCACGTTGCGCTCCGCCATGGCGCAGGCGACGCTCACCAGCATGGAGCCGCTGACCTCGCCCAACAGGTCCTGGGCGGACTCCAGCGACACCTTGCCGTCACCAAATACGGAGAGCTTCTCCAGTGTGCTCAGCGCATCGCGCATGCCGCCGCGCGCGTGGCGCACCACCAGCTCGAGCGCGGCCTTGTCGTACTCGAAGCCCTCTTGGCGGCAGACGTCCTCGAGGTGGGCCTCGATGTCCGGCGCGCCAATGGCGCGGAAGTCGAAGCGCTGCACGCGCGAGAGGATGGTCTCGGGAATCTTCTGCGGGTCCGTTGTGCACAGTACGAAAACCACGTGCTCAGGAGGCTCCTCGAGCGTCTTCAGCAGCGCGTTGAACGCCGCCGTCGTGAGCATGTGGACCTCGTCGATGATATAGAACTTGTAATTGCCGCGCACGGGGGCGTAGTTGACGCGATTGATGATCTCTTCGCGAACGTTGTCCACGCCCGTCCTGGACGCGGCGTCCAGCTCGTACACGTCCGGGTGCTCGCCGGCCGCGATCAGCTTGCACTGCTCGCACGTCCCGTCCGGCAGGTGCCCCGGGCCCTGCTCGCACATCAGGGCCTTTGCCAGGATGCGCGCCATGGTCGTCTTGCCCGTACCACGCGGCCCGCAGAACAGGTACGCGTGGCTCGTGCGGCCCTCCAGCACGGCGTTCTCAAGCGTCGAAACCACATGCTGCTGGCCAACTACCTGGTCAAACGTCTGCGGACGATACTTCCTGTACAGAGATTCCATTGCGCCTCCCGCGCGCCGCGGCGCCACGCCCCCGGCTATGCCGCCGAGGCACCGCGTCGCGGGCCTTGTTGTCTGGGGCATAAGTATAGCGGCCGGGGGGCTTGCGACGCATCGCAGTCGCGGCGCTGGATGCCTCGCTGCCACGGACCGCGCGGATCGCTTGCCGCGCTTTTCGCCGCATGCGGCAGCGATTTTGCTGCGGCGCGCTACGTCCGCAGTGCTTATCTTTCATCTATCTTTATGCATCTATGGAGTTTGCCCAGTTGAGTCAATTTTGCTCGTTTATCACGCAATACCAATTGAAGTGCATAGCCAATCGAACATTAATTTTTGTTATAATTATCCACCTCTACTACATATGGCAGCCTTCTCGGATTCGTGCTCGTCCGCCCAAGGGCCACGCGCGGTCGAAAGCCCGCATCCACGGTGGCAATGCCGAGGTCATGCGTGGACGGGAGGTCTTCGACATGAAGCTCACGGTCGGACTTTCGGATGCCCTGCGCATCACGCGAGCCCTCAGGGCTCAGCGCGTAGACCTGCACAGCCTTCCCCACGGCGAGCTCCAGGCTCCTGACCCTTCGCCCGCGAAGCGTTGGTCCGCACAAGCCATCAATTGCGACGCGCTCCTTCTGAGCGAACCACCGAGTCCAGGGGAGCCAGTCGAGGTCATCGTTAGCCGCTTCTGCAAAGCACCGCGCACAAAGCTGCTGCATGCCAGTACGCTCAGGGACTGGCTCTTGCCGCAGAACTCGTTCATCCGAGTCGATGACGAAATCTGGATACCCCGACCAGAGATGCTCTTTGCACAGATGGGGTCTCTTCTTTCCCCCATTGAGCACCTCGCGCTCGCGCTCGAGCTTTGCGGAACCTACACCTTGGACGCCCACGATCCCAATCGCGGTGCTTCGACGTTCGACATCGCTCCCGCAACTAGCGAGGAAGAGATACGTGCCTTTCTCGCCTCCTACCCTCAGGCTCACATCTGGGGAATGCAACAGGCAAGAAGCCTCGCACCTCTCATTACTGATAACTCCTGGTCTCCGATGGAAACCTCTGTGGCGACCGTGCTCTCGATACCCGTCACAAACCAGGGCTATGGCCTCGGGCCCCTGGTCCTCAACAAGCGATTCGCTGGGGGCACTGCCTTCGTCGGAGCGCGCACCTCTCGCGTTCCCGACATCCTCTTTGCAGGAACGCACGTTGGCTTCAACTACGACAGCAGCGATCACCTTCCTATCGATACCATTGCCCACGCCGGCCTTAACCTTGGGCTGAACCCAGGCAGCCGCGCCAGAGAGCGTGAGCTTGACAGGGCAACACGCGATGCGAGACACAAGTTCGTCGATGACCGCCGCAGAGACCGCGAGCTTATGGCCGCTGGCCTGCAGGTTATTTCCGTTACGTCCGAAGATCTGTACGAGCCAGGCGGTATGGACGCGCTGGTAAGATGGGCGATGGACAGAATCGAGGCCGAGGGAGCTCGAAACCTCCTCGCCCAACGCGATGCTCTCACCCACCAGGACCTCGCACGTACCAGGCAGCTGTTGCTGTGGTCGCTCCTGCCTGGCCGTCGAGGCGACATGGCCCGCGGCGAGCTCGAACGTCGCTAGTACGGGCACGAAAGCGATGGGCCGCATCACCCGGACACGGCCCACCGCACACGAACGTAGAACATATTTTCGACACATTTCAGCGACCTGCGGAAACGCGACGCGAACGTCAACCTTACTTTAAGTGTTCTACGTTCGTCCTTACCGGTTGCTTCGCATGGCCCCGCCTACAGCTCGATGCTGCTCACACCCCGCTCCTCAAAGCGGCGCCGCAGCTCGTCCATGATCGGCACGCCCGCGCTGCAGCCAATGCGCTCGGCACCCGCGCGCACCATGTCCAAAAACGCGTCGGCCGTGCGAATGCCACCCGCGGCCTTCACCTTCACGCGCGGATCCACGTGCGCGCGCATCAGCCGCACGTCCTCCACGGTCGCCCCGCCGGTGCTGAAGCCGGTCGACGTCTTCACGAACGTGGGCAGCACGCGGTTGGCCACCTCGCACAGCGCAACCTTCTCGTCGTCGGTCAGCAGGCAGTTCTCGAAGATCACCTTGCTCGGAACGCCGGCCTCACGGCACACGTCCACGATCTGCCGCATCTCGTCCTCGACGTACTCCCAGTTGCCGGCCTTGACCTCCGTCAGGTTCACCACGTAGTCGATCTCGTTCGCGCCGGCGGCCAGGGCGTCTTTCGTCTCGAACACCTTGCACGCGATGCTCGTCTGCCCCAGCGGAAACCCGATAGCGGCACCGGTGTCGATGTCGGTCCCCGCCAGAAGGCGCGAGCACAGCGCCGACTGCACCGAGTTGATCGCGACCATCTTGAAGTGGTAGCGCCGCGCCTCGTCGCACAGGCGCTCCATGTCCTCGCGCGTCGCGTCGGGGTGCAGGTTGGTGTGGTCAACGAGCCTCGCAAGGTCGTCCAACGTGTAAGACTTCATGTTCCCCCTCCCCCGCGCGCGTCCGTCCGTGCGCGGCCAATGCTTCGACATGCACATTGTCCAACGCATCGCCGCGCACCGCAACCATCGCTCACGCAGACGGTTGCGCAGGACGGCCCCGCGGGTCTTTCGCGCGAGCGAGAAGAACGGGGCGGCACCTCTCGGCACCGCCCCGTCCAGAGCAAGTCATATTCGGTTGTGCGCATGCGCGAGTGCGTGTTCCGCGTCGTGGATGGCGAGGCACTCCCGCCGTTTCCGCGCCTTCCTAGAGTCTCACGGCGCCGTGAGTCCCCGGGAATCGACGCCACATGAGTCCGCGACACTCTTGCGGCCGCACGAAACCTCGCGTGCGCGGGAAAGCCATTCCCTCTCTCATTCGCCTCGACCCCCTTTCAGCTCTCGGCCGCCAGGCATCGGGCACCGCCTTCCGCCTGGCATCTAACGCTTGCTACCTAGCAGTCACCTTCGCGTCTGCAGTCCTGCGCTTCCGCAGCCCCGCAAGCAAGCAGGTCGCAGCACATCCGCCGTCCAGCTACTCGATGGTGACCTTCGTGACGTTTGCCTTCTTCTCTTCCTGCTTGGGTACGTTGACCGTCAAGACGCCGCCGTCCATCTTTGCAGAGATGCCCTCGTTGGCCGCGTCCTTCAGGTACACGCCACGGGTTGCCTGCCACTCCGAGGTCTCCTTCTGCAGGTAGCTCTTGTCCTTCTGCTCGTCGGACTCCTTCTTGTCGACGCTAATGCTCAGACGACCCTCGTTGAGCTCGATGTCTACCTGGTCCTTCTTGACGCCCGGCAGCTCAGCCGTAATCACGTACTTGTCGCCCGCGTCCTCGACGTCCATGTTGAACGCGTCTGCGTCCGACACAGCCAGCGGTGCGAAGAAGTCGTCAATCGCTGCGAACGGCCAAACCCTGCGAAGTGCCTTCTCGTAGTCGCTATAGGGAACCATGCCTGCCATTGTTACCACTCCTTCTATTGGCTGGACGCCCTTCCTTTGGGCTTCCTTGGGTTCACTGGTATATGTAACCACCTACCAGTAACTTAAACATGGTTTCTCAGATTTTTTGAGTCTATATCGCTAACTATATCTAAGTGCTCTTAAATCATATTTAGGCACGACCGACATACCAGCGACGCGTCACCTGCGGCGGGCGACGCGGAAGGTGGCAGTCCACCCCCACCTCTAGGACATTCCCCTACAGACCGCACTCCTCCAGCCGGTCCAGAATCTCGCCTAGGGTGGACTTGTACGCAAAGAGCTGCCGGTAGGCTGCCGTCTTCACGCGACCCTGCGCACGCAGGTCGTCCATCTGGCGCACGGCGTTGCCGTAGTCCTCCCGCACGCCCGCCGCAAACGCCTCGTAGCGCTCGAGCCTGCGCTCGCGCTCCGCCGCGGCCATGCCCGCGGTCGTCGTGTCATCGCTCATGCATCCTCCGTCCCACGCAAAGGGGCGCCCGCCTCCGTCGGAAGGCAGACGCCCCAGGCTTGCACCCATCTATCTTAGCGGGCGGCACTTCCTGCCGCGCGACAGCCTACTCGGCCGCCTCCTCGGCCTTCTTGCCAAACTTCGCCTTGAGCGCACCCACGACGGCCGGGATGACAGAAACGAGGATGATGCCCACGATGACCAGCTCAAAGTGCTTCTGCACCGCGGGGATGCCGCCAAAGAAGTAGCCCAGCAGCGTAAAGAGCGTGGACCACGTGATGCCGCCCAGGACGTTGAAGATCACGAAGTTGCGCCAGTGCATGCCACCCATGCCGCTCAGGAACGGGACGAACGTGCGGATGAACGGGAAGAACCTGCCCAGGAAGACCGCGAGGTGGCCCCACTTGTCCAGAAAGTCCTCCGTCTTCTTCACGCGCTCCGGGGTCATGGCCTTTACCTTGCCCGAAGCTACGATGCGCTTGCCAAAGAAGTGGCCGATCATGAAGTTGCACTGGTCGCCCAGGATGGCCGCGGCCCACGCGACCCCAAGCAACATAAAGATGTTGAAGCCGCCGTTGTGCGCGAAGAACCCCGACGCAAACAGCAGCGAGTCACCCGGAAGAAACGGGAAGAACACGACGCCCGTCTCGATAAAGATGATCAGGAAGACAAAGCCGTACGCCACGACAGGTCCGGCGGCGATGGCGCTGGCAATGGCCGTGCGGGGGTCCTTCAGCAACTCGACGATGAAGTTCACGAATCCCATGCGAGAAAATCCTTACCTTTGGCGGCGCCAACGCGTGCCAGGGCTCGCGACAGGCGGGTCCGCAGTCTCTGCTTACAACAACACCCCTTGCCGCGTTCGCGGTTTGGGGCGCAGGTCAAAGTGTGCTCGATGGGAACGGGCGCCCGCCCGAGGCTCCTTATGGCTGCTACCTTCCGGTCCTGACCAGGTTCGAAACAGTACGTCGCCCGAACCCATCGAGCACACTCACGGATTGATACTATACCTGCCCGGCGCGGCGCACGTGGTATCGCCCGGACGATAACACCAAAAGCCCACGTCGTTTGAGCGTCGCTTGGGCATCCACGGCCGCGGAGCGGCGCCGATACGCTAACCTAGGTGCAACCAAGTATCGCCGCAGGCAGAACGAACGGCCACGGCACCGTCACGGGAGGCGCGCATGATCAATCACTTCTGCAAGGTTCCCCTCTGGGAATGCAACGGCAAGCTCGTTCGCGTGGCGCAGGGGCAGGAAGCCGCGGACACGGTCATCCGCCACGCAAAGCTCGTAAGCGTCACCACGCGCGAGATCCTGGAAGACGCGGACATCGCCATCAGCTGCGGCCGCGTCGCCTACATCGGGTTCGACGGCCACACGGCCGAGCACTGCATCGGCCCCAACACAACCGTCGTGGACGCCCACGGCCTCTACGCCGCGCCCGGCCTTCTTGACACCCACATCCACATCGAGTCCTCCATGGTCGGCCCGTCCGAGTACGCGCGCGGCGTGGTGCCCCACGGCACCGTCGGCATCTACGCGGACCCGCACGAGGTCGCAAACGTCCGCGGCCTCGAGGGCGTGAAGGCCATGTGGCAGGACGCCGCCCGCACGCCGCTCAAGATCATGCTCACCACGCCGTCGTGCGTGCCGGCGGTCCTCGGCGTCGAGGACACGGGCTCCAGCATCGACGCCGCGCAGGTCGCGGACACCATGACGTGGCCCGAGGCCTGCGGCCTCGGCGAGATGATGAACTTCCCCGGAATCCTTTCGGGCGAGAAGAACGCACTCGGCGAGGTGCAAGAGACCCTCAAGGCCGACAAGCCCGTGACCGGCCACTACGTCACGACGGACGACGACCGCGGCCTGAACGCCTACATCGCCGCCGGCGTCACGAGCTGCCACGAGTCCAGCACGTTCCAGGACGTCCTCGCAAAGCTCCGCATGGGCATGTACGTGCAGCTGCGCCAGGGCTCCGCCTGGCTCAACCTGCCGGGCTACCTGCCGCAGCTCGTCCAGAGCGGCGTGGACACCAGCCACTGCATGCTGTGCACGGACGACTCCCACCCGCACACCATCGTCGCGGACGGCCACATGGACCGCGTCCTGCGCGAGGCCGTCAGGCTCGGGCTCGACCCCGTCGTCGCCATCCAGATGTGTACCATCAACGCGGCCACGTACTTCGGCGTCGGGCTGGACATGGGCTCCATCACGCCGGGTAAGTGCGCGGACATCGCGCTGTTCGAGGACCTCACGGACTTCCGCGCCGCGCAGGTCTACATCGACGGCGAGCTCGTCGCGCGCGATGGCAAGGCCCTGTTCGAGGTCGAGCCGTTCCAGTGGCCTGACTTCATGACCAACACCATGGACCTCGGCATCGACATCGCGCCGCAGACGTTCCGTATCCCGGTCGACACGCAGGAAGACACGTGCAAGGTTCGCGCGCTCGGAGTCAACGCGGGCGACACCCTCACGCGCGAGCTTTTCGTCCAGGTGCCCGTACGCGACGGCTCGCTCCAGGCGGACCCGGAGCACGACGTGCTGAAGGCCTGCGTGTTCGACAGGCACCACGGCGAGAAGGGCACTCACGCCTTCGGCTTCATCAACGGCTTCGGCATCCACGGCGCGCTCGCCCAGACCGTGAGCCACGACGCCCACAACCTCCTCGTCATGGGCGACAACGACGCGGACATGGCGCTTGCGGCGAAGACGCTCGCGGAGTGCGGCGGCGGAGAGGTCGCCGTCATGGACGGCAAGGTCCTCGCCCTGGTCGAGCTGCCCGTCTGCGGCCTCATGAGCAACAAGCCCGTCGAGGTGGTCGCCTCCGAGGTCGACCGCATCGAGCAGGCATGGTCCACCATGGGTTGCACACTGCCGTCGCCGTTCATGACCATGGGCGTCATGTCGCTTGCCTGTGTGCCGTTCCTGCGCCTCACCAACCGCGGCTACGTCAACTGCATCACGTTCAAGATGGAGCCGCTCCTGGCAGAGTAGCGCCGCAAGGCAGCTGCAAGCCGTACGCAAGACAGCTACAAGGCAGCTGCAAGCCGTCCGCAAGGTCACGGGTCCGTCCTTCGGGGCGGACCTTTCGCTACCCGTTGCCTTTGCGCTACCATCGTGGAGTTCAACCACGTACAGGGAGACCACATGTCAAAAAAGAGCAAGAACCGCTCCAAGCAGGCGGCGCACATAAGCGCAAAGCAGCGCCAGGAGCAAAACCTCACCGCAGCCGAGCAGGATGCCGAAAAGTACGGAGACGTGCTCTTCTCGACAACGTACTTTCTGGACGAGAAGAGCGCGGACAACGCGGCCGCGCTGTATGGCGGGGGCCGCACGCGCGACCTGTGCCTCGTGCTTCTGGTCGTTGGCATCGTGATGCTGGTGACGAACTTCGTGCTGGGATTCAACCTGGCGATTTTCCTGATCGCGCTTGTGCTGTCGGTGTCCGGCGCCACGGCGTCAGGCAACTGGAAGTCCGTCACCATGTGGGCTCTCATGGGCACAAACCTGGGCGATTCCAAGGAGGACCTCAACCGTCACAACGTCGTGACCGCTGAGGAGGTCATCGTGGAGGGCCCCGGCGCCGAGGTGCTGCGCCTGCCGCTGCGCGAGCTGCGCCGCGTGCGCCACGACGAGCACGGCTGTCTGGCCATGTTTGGCAAGGCGCGCGTGGCGTACTTCCCGGCCAGCCAGATGAGCGTGAGCCGCCTGCGCGAGCTCGAGCAGTTCCTGGAGAAAGCCGCAAGATAGGTGCAAGATAGCCGCAAGCTGGGTGTCCGGCGCGCTAGACGCGCCGCAGTATGGGTATCAACCCTGTAACCAGCGGCAACATAACGGCGTCACGGGCGGGCGCGCGGTGCGGATGTCGCATCGTGCGCCCGCCTGCGCATGCCGGGGAGGAAGGACCCATGGCAATCGTAGCGGCGTTCGCGGTTCCGCACCCGCCCCTGATCATCCCGGCCGTAGGCAGGGGCCGCGAGAAAGAGATTCAGAAGACGATCGACGCGTATCGGGAGGTAGGCGCGCGCATCGCGGAGCTCGACCCGCAGACGATCGTGATATCGTCCCCGCACTCCGTCATGTACCGCGACTACATCCACGTATCGCCCGGCGCGTCCGCGGAGGGGAACTTTGGGCAGTTTGGCGCAAGGGAGGCCCGCTACGCGGCGCGCTACGACACTGAGTTCGTGACGGCGCTCGCCGCGGCGGCGGACGCGGACGAGCTTGCCGCCGGCTGCGAGGGGGAGCGCGATTCGGCACTTGACCACGCGACCATGATCCCGCTGCACTTTATACAGGAAGCCTACCGCAAGGCCGGGTGCGAGCCGCGCTACAAGGTGGTGCGCATGGGCATTTCCGGCCTTTCGCCCGCGGACCACTACCGCATGGGCACGCTGGTGCAGCGCGTGGCCAGCGTGCTGGGGCGGCGCTGCGTGTACGTGGCGTCCGGCGACCTTTCGCACAAGCTTGCGCCAGAGGGCCCGTACGGGTTTGCGGCGGAGGGGCCCAAGTTTGACCGGCGCGTGTGCAACGACTTATCGACCGCGGATTTTCTTGACCTTTTGATGATCGATCGCGAGTTCGCGGAGCTCGCGGCAGAGTGCGGCCTGCGCAGCTTCCAGATCATGGCCGGCGCGCTGGACCAGACGGACGTGCGCTCAGAGCTCCTTTCCTACCAGGGGCCTTTTGGCGTTGGCTACGGCGTGGCGGCGTTCGTTCCCACGGGAGAAGAACGCGCGGACCCGGCTCGCGACTTCCTTTCCGCGTACGAGGACGCCCACCGCGAGGAGATGCGTCGCCGCAAGCAGGCGGAGGACCCGCTTGTAAGGCTGGCGCGGCTGTCGCTCGAGACCTTCGTTCGCACGGGCGAGCGCCTGCGCACGGCCGACGTGCCAGACGGGCTGCTGGCACAGCTGCGCAAGGCGGCGGACGACAGCCCCGCCGGCTGCTTCGTCTCGCTCAAGAAGGACGGCGAGCTACGCGGCTGCATCGGGACCATCATGCCCACGCGCGACACCCTGTGGGCAGAGATCCTGGGCAACGCCGTCTCTGCCGGGGCGCATGACCCGCGCTTCTCGCCCGTGCGCAAGGGCGAGCTGGACGAGCTGGTGTACGACGTGGACGTGCTGACGCCCCCGGAGCGCATAGCGGGGCCGCAGGAGCTGGACGTGCACCGCTACGGCGTGATCGTGAGCACGGACGACGGCCGGCGCGGGCTGCTCCTGCCCGATCTTGACGGCGTGGACAGCGTGGAGCAGCAGGTGCGCATCGCGGCGCGCAAGGGCGGGATAGACCTCTCGCGCGACGACTGGCACCTGGACCGCTTCGAGGTGGTGAGGCACACATGACGCGCGCAGCGTCAGGCGCTGCGCCAGGCGCGACGTCAGGCGCAACGTGCGATGCGTGCCCGCGGCGCTGCAGGCTTGCGGAAGGCGCGCTTGGCCGGTGCCACGCGCGGCGCTGCCGGGACGACAGGGTCCTGCCAGAGAACTACGGCAGGCTCACGTCCATTGCGCTCGACCCCATACAGAAGAAGCCCATCGCAAGGTGGATGCAAGGTTCGACCGTTCTTTCCGTTGGGAGCTACGGGTGCAACCTGCGGTGCCCGTTCTGCCAGAACTGGCAGATATCGCAATCCGGCGAGGGCGACGTGCCGTGGCGCGAGGTATCGCCGCGGGAGCTGGTGCACATGGCGCTTGACGTGCGGCGCCGCGAGGAGTCGGCCGGTAGACAGATGGCGGGGATCGCCTACACGTACAACGAGCCGCTCGTTGGCTGGGAGTACGTGCGCGACTGCGGCGAGCTTGCGCACGAGGCGGGCCTCGCGAACGTGCTCGTCTCGAACGGGTGCACCACGCCGCAGGTAATTGCAACCCTTGCACCCCTGGTGGACGCCGCCAACATAGACCTCAAGTCCTTCTCGCCCGCGTTCTACCACGCGTGCGGCGCGCCTGCCGGGGCGCTGGACGCCGTGCGGCACACCATAGAGGCGCTGGCCGCAGAGGGCGGCTGCCACCTGGAGGTGACCATGCTCGTCGTGCCCGGCATGAACGACACGGACGACCACATGCAGAGGCTTTCGCGGTGGCTTGCCTCCGTCGACCGCACGGTGGTGCTGCACGTGACGCGGTTCTTCCCGCGCTGGCACATGTCTGACGCACGGCCGACGGACGTGAAGCTTGTCTATCACCTGGCTGACGTTGCGCGAGAAGCGCTTGACTGCGTGCTGGTGGGCAACTGCTGACGGCGCGACGCAACCGCCCGCGAAGACGGCATGTCTAGCATTTGCCTTTACGGGTATACATAAAAACATACGCAGTTTTCGCGGGGGCCGCATGGCGATTTTGCCACGCGGCCCCCGCTTGGCACCCTAAGGAGGCTCAACATGATCTTTCAGGTCGACGACAACAGCGTCAAGTTCCTTGGCGACGACAACGAGGTCAAGGGCGCAGTCCTCTTTCCCGACGCGGGGGACGGCGTCGTGGACATCAACAAGACGTACGTCGCGCCAACGGAGCGCGGCATGGGGACCGCGGGACTCTTGATGGGCCGCGCGGCGGAGCACATCAAGGCGACGGGCAAGAAGGCCAGGCTTTCCTGCAGCTATGCGCAAGCGTGGTTCAAGAAGCACCCCGAGTACCAGGGCCTCGTGACGGAGTAGCGCGACGGTCGTGGCGGCGACTGCGCAGGCAGCCGCAAGCCCTGTGGAAGACAACCGCAAGAAGGCGGGCGGCACGTGGCTTTTGCCAACGGCCGCCCGCTTCGCTTGTACGCGCCGCGCGCAGGCGCAGGCGCGATCTTGCACCAGTCTTTATCTGCGCTGCAGACCGACCCACTCCCACAGGCTCACCGGACGGCCTCCCACCGTCACGGGCAACCCGTCCGCGTCGACGTCCACGAAGTCGTGGTACACCTCGACCCAGCAGAAGTGGCCACGGTAGCGAAGCGGCGCGCCCGATGCGTCATGGTAGCGGCCCGTCAGGTCGTCCACGTGGTCAAACAGGGTAAGGTGGACGTCCGCGCCAAGGCGGCGCAGGTGGCGGTACGTGGGAATCGAGGTGCGACGCGGGTCGACGATGTCGTCGTCCGCGGACTGTACCAACCAGAGCGGGGTGCGAGCGATGGCCGCGACCTCGGCCTCCGTCGCAAGGTCGTCGTTCCACGCCGGACACACGGCGATGCCGGCGGCAAACAGGTCTGGGTAGTCTGCCAGCAGGCGGCACGTCATGAACCCGCCGTTGGAGAGCCCGCCCACGTACACGCGCGACGGGTCGACGGCCGGCAGCGCCGCGACGGCGCGACGCACCATGTCGCCAAGCGCGCGCACGTAGCGGCTCTGGTTGTCATCCTCCATCCGGCCGGAGCCAGAGTCCATCCAATACGTGGGGGAAGACGGCGCCAGCACGTACGCCGCACCGCCGAGCTTGGCCTGGATGTCCGGCTGCCCAAGCGCCGTCACCCTGTTTGCCATGACCGTCAGAAACGGCACGCGCGGCTCGCCCGCGCCGTGCAGCCACAGCAGCAGCGGCACGGACCGTGGCCGCGGCGCGCGATTGCCCCGCGCGCACTCCGGCGCAAAGAGCGAGAGGCGCATGTGGTACCCATCGAAGTCGCCTTCGCCCGTGAGGTCCCATCCCAGCAGGTCAGGACAGGTGTCACCCGCAGACTCGTCAAACACGAGGCCCTCGAGCGCACCCGCGGAAGGATTTTTCGCCGCAAGCGCGCGACGCTGTGCCACGTGAAACACGGGCATGAGCTCCCTCGAACCCATGACCCCGCCGCCGATGCGCTGGGTGGCCCTCACCTCCGGAAGCTCGAGCGCCACGTGGCTGCCGCCGGGACGACGCGCGCCCCTCTCGTCGCACGCCCATGCGCGAAGCACGGCTACGTCCTCCCCATCCGCGCGCACGGCAAAGGCATCTGCAAGGTCGCCGGCATCCGCGACGTCGTACGGCAGGTCAAGCACAAGCCTGCTCACGTATGCGCCCCTGTCCGTCGCGGTCGTGACGGTTCGATACTCTGCCATTATGCCTCCAAAGTCTTCCGCAAGACGTCCGCGCAAGGCGCCCGAAAGGCGGGTCGCAACCATGTTCTCATGTCCTTCTCGCCCACAGGGCGAGAAGGGAAAGGCCTCCGGGGCCAAAGGCAGATGCCAGCCCCGGAGGCCTTGCGTGCTCTAGCTTCGGTCGTCGCCGCGCGCGGCAACCTTGCAGTTGCCTTGCGGCCGCCTAGCGCCTACCTGCGGTGCGCGCGGTAGTACGCGATGAGCGCCTTCGTGGAGGCGTCCTGGGCGGCGAGCGCCTCGTCGTCGTGGAACGCGGGCGTGATCTGCTTCGCGAGCTGCTTGCCCAGCTCGACGCCCCACTGGTCGTAGGAGTCCAGACCCCAGACCGTGCCCTCGACAAACGTGATGTGCTCGTACAGCGCGATGAGCTCGCCCAGGGCGTGCGCGTTCAGCGTGTCGCCAAAGATCGACGTGGTCGGGCGGTTGCCGGTGAAGACGCGCGCCGGGACCATCCACTCCGCGGTGCCCTCCGCGCGGACCTCGTCCGCGGTCTTGCCAAAGGCGAGGGCCTTCGTCTGCGCAAGGAAGTTGCCCAGGAAGAGCTCGTGCACGTCCTGGTCGCCGTCCTTCGTGGGGTTGGGGGTGTTGGCGAACGCGATGAAATCGGCCGGAATCATGCGCGTGCCCTGGTGAATGAGCTGGTAGAACGCGTGCTGGCCGTTGGTGCCGGCCTCGCCCCAGAAGATCTCGCCGGTGTCGGACGTGACGGGGGTGCCGTCCCAGCGCGTGGACTTGCCGTTGGATTCCATGGTCAGCTGCTGCAGGTACGCCGGGAAGCGGTGCAGGTACTGGTTGTACGGCAGCACGGCGTGGCTTGCGGCCTTGAAGAAGTTGACGTACCAGACGTTGATGAGGCCCATGAGCGCGACGACGTTCTGCTCGAGCGGGGTCTCGCAGAAGTAGGTGTCGAGGTCGTGGAAGCCGGCCAGGAAGTCCCTGAACATCTGCGGGCCAAACGCGATGATGAGCGACAGGCCTACCGCGGCGTCGACGGAGTAGCGGCCGCCGACCCAGCTCCAGAAGCCGAAGGCGTTCGCCGGGTCGATGCCGAACTTCTCCACGAGCTCCAGGTTGGTCGAGACCGCGACGAAATGCTTCTTGATGGCATCTGCAACGGAGGCGTCGGAGCCGTCGATTGCGCCCTGCGCCTTCAGGCCCTCCAGCAGCCAGGTGCGAGCCTCGCGCGCGTTCGTCATCGTCTCGAGCGTCGTGAACGTCTTGGACACGATGACCACCAGCGTGGTCTCGGGGTCGAGGCCCTTGACCTTCTCGGCCATGTCGTTGGGGTCGATGTTAGAGACGTAGCGCACGGAGATGCCGGCGTCCGCGTACGGCTTGAGCGCCTCGTACACCATGACCGGGCCCAGGTCGGAGCCGCCGATGCCGATGGAGACGACGGTCTCGATCTTCTTGCCGGTGACGCCCTTCCACTCGCCGGAGCGCACGCTGTCCGCGAACGCGTACATGCGGTCCAGCACCTCGTGCACGTCCTTCACGCAGTCCTGGCCGTCGACGATGAGCTTGCCGGTGTCGGAAGCGGGACGGCGCAGCGCCGTGTGCAGGACGGCGCGGTCCTCGGTGGTGTTGATGTGCACGCCGTTGAACATGGCGGAGCGGCGCTCCTCCAGGCCCACGGCCTTGCCAAGGGCGGCCAGCAGCTTGACGGTCTCGTCCGTCACGAGGTTCTTCGACAGGTCAAAGTGCAGGTCGGATAGGTCAAACGACAGCTTCTGGACGCGCTGGGAGTCAGCGGCGAACCAATCCTTCAGGCTGATGCCCTTGGACTGGAGGCTGTCGAAGTGATCCTGGAGGGCCCTCCACTCTGGGGTCTGCGTCGCGTCGATGGGTGCGGGTACGTCTGGCATGCTAGCTCCTTAGGTCTGACTGCAGTCACGTGCAAGACCGGGTCGCCCGGGCGGCGACCGCAACATACAGCCCTAATTCTACCCCGTTCGCCAAAAGATGCGTGACAGGGCATAAAGTGCCAACAGACTTGCGCGCGGGCGAGAAGGACGCGGGCCCTTTGCCGCGGCGCGCCGCTAGATGGGCTCCCCAAGCGGCGGCACGCGCTTCAGGCGCGCCCACATGACCTGCTTCTGCCGCTTGTCTGCAAGGGCCGCCTCGAAGCCGCCCAGGTTCAGCACGCGCATGCCCAGCACTAGCGCCACGACGCCGGGCGCGAGCATCGCCTCCGCAAAGTCCGGAAGCGCCGCGAGCTCGTCCGCGTACGCCTCGCGCACGGCCGCGGCGGCAGCCTCGTCGCACAAGACGAGCGTCGCCGGGTCAAGCGCGGCTACGGCGCGGCGCAGCGTTTCCGCAGGCAGCGGCTTGCCGGTGTCAAGCGAGCACGACACCGCCGCCCAGTCCTCGGGTGCGTAGCCCAGCGCCTCGAGCGACTTGCGGAGCGCCGTCCCGTCCTTACCCGAAAGCAGGGGGCGCCCGTCCTTCTCGCCTACGTTGAGCCGGCCTTTCACAAACAGGACGGAAGAGAACGAGTTGCCGGACATGCACACGCCCCTAGACGCGAGCCCTGCAAGCTCAGCGCGGGCCTTCGCCACGTACGCGTCGCGACGCGCCTCCCTGTCTGACGGCATGGCCGCTCCTCTCGTGTTGTCGCCGTTGGCTTTTATGGATTCGATTCTAGCGCCGCAATCCTGTGCAGATTGGGTATAAGCGCTCCAGAGACAATCTGCGCGCCCGCGCGCGCCCCTTCGAAGGAGAGAGTTAATGGCAAACGCAATCACCTCCGCGGACTTCGATTCCGTCCTCGCAAGCTCTGTCAAGCCGGTCCTGGTTGACTTCTGGGCTTCCTGGTGCGGCCCCTGCCGCGCGCTTGGCCCCGTCGTCGAGCAGGTTGGGGACGAGATGGCCGACCGCCTGACCGTCTACAAGTGCAACGTGGACGAGGAGGGCGACCTGGCCCAGAGGTTCCAGATCGTGTCCATCCCCACGCTCATCCTGTTCAAGGACGGCAAGCCCGTCCACACCATGGTGGGCAACATGCCGAAGGCCGACCTCATGAAGGAGCTCGAGGCAAACCTGTAGGGCCCGCCCCACATACGCATTTTGCGGACGTCTGCGCGGCGTCCGCTTTTTGTATCTTTCGGCCGCCGCCTCCTTGCAGGCACCTGCGCGGCCGCACCCACGGAGGTCATCCCATGACGCAAGACAAGCGCAAGGCAGGCGCGCTCGCGCGGCTGGTGCAGAGCCGGCGCGCGATGCTGGTGCTCGTTGCGGTGCTGGTCTTTACCTGGCTTCTGTTCGAAATCAAGACGGACGACATCATGCGCATGGACGCCGCCGCGCACAGCCTGGTCGTGATGCACATACGTGCGGCGTGGCTCACGCCCATCATGCAGTCGATATCGGACCTCGCCCACCCCGTGGTGCTGGTGGTGATGCTCCTGGTGATCGAGGTCTTCGCCCCCGGACGCCGCCCCGGGCTGTGCGCCGCGGTCAACCTCGTGCTCGCCACGCTGCTCAATCTGCTGCTCAAGACGCTGATCCAGCGCCCGCGCCCCGAGGGCTACCGCCTGGTCGCGGAGAGCGGCTTCAGCTTCCCGTCCGGCCACTCCATGGTGGCGATGGCGTTCTACGGGCTGCTCATCTGGATGGTCTGGCGCTACGAGAAGGACGCCCTCGTGCGTCGGCTTGGCGTCATCGGCTTTGGCCTTGTTATCGTGCTCGTGGGGCTTAGCCGCATCTACCTGGGCGTTCACTACGCCTCAGACGTGCTTGCGGGTTTCTGCGCGTCCATCGCGTGGCTTGGCGTGTACACCAAGCTCCTTGCACCCGTCTTCCTTGCGCCGCGCGAAGACCCTCGGGGCGCGCAGGGCGAGAAGGACGGCGGCTCCGGCCGCGAGGCCTAAAGGCAACTGCAAGCTTGAGCCGCTCGTCTGGCGGCGGCGCGGGCGCGGGCCCCTGCGTCACGCCGACCCCTTGCCGGCCCCTATGACTCCTGCCAGTCCAGGGCGCGCAGCGGCACGATCTTCGCGCTCTGCACCTTGCCGTTGTCTGCGATGATGCGGCCGATGGTGGGCCCGCCTGCGCGCGGGAACGTGGGGCTGCCAGGGTTCATGACGAGCGCACCGGTCTTGGCGTCGCGCTCCACGAACGGCCGATGGGTGTGCCCGCAGATGGCGACCTCGCAGGTGGCAAGGTCAAGGCGCTCCCGGTAGTGGCACACCTCCCAGCGCAGGCCGGCCGCGAAGAACCTCATGAGGTTCGTGACGTACGAGTCGTAGGCGTAGCCCCAGTCGTTGTTGCCCTTGCACATGTAGGTAATGGCGATGCCGTTCAGGGTGTGGAAGTCCGACTCGGAGCACATGTCCCCGGCATGCACGATCACATCGGCGCCCTCCAGCTCGGACAGAAGCTCGTTCGATAGGTACCCGTGTGTGTCGGAGACTATGTCAAAGCGCATAAATTCCCGCTCTTCTCTTCTAACGAGTGCCCGTGCGCGCTGGGCGCGCGTGTCCGCGCATGCCCCGCGTCCGCTGGCGTGGGATTCCTTCGTGCGCAGGGCGCTACAGCCCAAGCGCCCGCTTCAGCGGCACGACGCGGCGGCGCGACACGGGGATCTTCTTCTCTTCCACGCCCTTGATGCCCAGCTGCAGAATGCCGCTGGAAATGACCTCGACGTCCTCGACGTGATCCAGGTTCACGATGTAGCCGCGATGCACGCGGAAGAATCCGTGCGGCGTGAGCTTCTGCTCGAGCTTCGCGAGCGAGATGGTGGAAAGGAAGCGGTCGCCGTCCGTGTAGATGCAGGAGTAGTCGTCCTTCGCCTCGATGTAGCGAATCTCGTCCACGGGGACGAGCACCTTGCGGCCGCCCTTCTCCACGGGAATGCGCTCCTGCGCGGGATGGCTAGCGGGGGCGGGCTTCACGATGGCCTCGACCTTGTCGAGGGCGCGGTTGAGCCTGTCGGTCTCCACCGGCTTCATGAGGTAGTCGACGGCGTCCACGTTGAACGCCTCGAGCGCGTACTCGCTGTACGCGGTCACAAACACCACCGCCGGCGGGTTCTTCAGCTTGTGCAGGGCCTCGGCAAGCTGCATGCCAGACGTCTTCGGCATCGAGATGTCCAGAAATATCACGTCGATGCGCTGATCGGTACCCTCCTTGCTCTTGACGAGGGATTCCACGGCCTCGCGAGCGTTCAGCGCCTCGCGAATGGTGTCGACGCGCCCCGTCTCCTCAAGGAGGTACCTGAGTTCGGAACGCGCGGGAGCCTCGTCGTCCACGATGAGTGCGTTCAGCAAGTCACATCACCTAACCTTTGGAACACCGGCACGGCCGAGCCGTGCATAAGCCAACGTTTCTATTCTATCCGACCGTCAGTCTCTTTGGGAGCCACGCCCGCAAGCCGCAGCGTGACGCACGTGCCCTCGCCCAGCTTGGACATGATCTCCACGCTGGAGTCGCCGCCGTAGAACCGCTGCAGACGCTCGGACACGTTGCGGAGCGCGATGCCCGTGCCGCGCGAGCTGTTGCTGGAATCCTGCGACGAGCCGGAGAGCAGCCTCTCCGCCACGTCCTCCGTCATGCCCAGGCCGTCGTCCGCGACGGCGATCAGCACGTCGTTGCTGTCCTTCACCACCTGGACGTCGATCGTGAGGGGGCCCTCGTCGCGCATGGCGTGGCGCACGGCGTTCTCTACGATCGGCTGCACTATGAAACCGGGAACCATGACCTTCTCGCATCCCGGCGCCACGGACTCGCTCTCCAGGATGCGGTCCTCGCCAAAGCGGGCCTTCTCTATCGTGAGGTAGCGGCGCGTCTGCTCAAGCTCCTCGGAAAGGGGAATGAGCGACTGCGAGCTCTGGAGCGTGCGGCGGTAGAACGCCGAGAACTCGCGCAGCAGGTCGCGCGCCTTCGCGGGGTCCGTGCGCGTGAACGCGGCGATGGTGTTGAGCGTGTTGAAGAGGAAGTGCGGGTTGATCTGGGCCTGCAGCGCCTTGACCTCCGCGCGCGCCGTGAGCTCCGCCTGCCGGTCGAGCTCGTACGCGGAAAGCTGGGTCGACAGCAGCTCGCCAAAGCCGCGCGCGATGATGAGCTGCGTGCGGTCCACGTCGCTTCCGTTGCGATAGAAGAGCTCGAGCGTGCCCACCGCGTGATCGCGCACCATGAGCGGCACCGCGACGCCCACGGGATACTCCTTGTCGCGCGGGGCGCCCGCGGCGTCGTCGTCCGCCTCCAACCACTCGTTCTCCTCGCTGTACGAGAAGGTCTGCATCCTCCCGCTGGTTATGACGTCCCTGGTGGTGGGCGAATTCGGCTCGCCCACGCGATGCTTCGACTCGTCGCCGCCCACGATCGCAAGGAGCGCCTCGTCGTCGCACATGGCGACGGCGGCGGCCGTGGTCTCCGGAAGCAGCAGCTGGCATACGACGTTGCAGTTCTCCGGCGTGAGGCCGCCGTTCATGTGGGCGAGCACGGACGACGACACGCGCAGCATGCGCTCCGTCGCCTGCGAGCGCATGTCCTCGGGCACCAGCAGCATCACGCCGCCGGCGAGCACGATGTCCACGGCAAGCCCCGCGCCCGCCAGGACGGCGGCCACGAGGTTCGCGGTCAGAAGGCCCCACACCAGAAGCGCGATGAGCGCCACCGTCAGCACGCCGAGAAGAACGTTTATGACGAGGCCGCGGTGGGCGTAGCTAGGTCCTGTCATTCCCGCTCACCACCCATGCCGGCCGGCGTCCCCATCTTTACGACCTGCCGCGCCAGGTCCGCGTCGCCCCAGAGCGACGACATCACCTGCGGCCAGTACGTCTGGAAGCTGAAGTAGCTGCTCGCGACGCGCCGCGCCCACTGCTGCGCCACGTGCCTGCCGTGCAGCCAGATCCTAAGGTAGTCAAGGCGCTCGGGCCCCGCGATGGCGCGGCGCAGCGACGTGTGCGCGATCCTGGCGCGCACGCCGGGCGATATCCACTCCGAGGGATACGGCCGCAGGGACTCCGGCCGCACCTGGCGCATGCCCTTTATGGAGTTCGCGACGGAGAGCTTCTCTACCTCGTAGTTCCACCGGTACACGTCCTGCATGAAGCGGGACGCGTGCGAGGGGATCTTTGGCGGCAGGTGGCGCACGCGCCACGCGCTGTCAAACCACACGTCGTAGCCGTGCATGCGCAGGTTGAACAGGTAGTCCAGGTCCTCGCCGCGCGTGATGGTGGGGTCGAAGCTCACCTTGCTGAACACGCTGGCGCCCACGCAGAAGCAGCCGCCGCACACGTAGTTGGAGCGGCTGATGCGCGTGCCGCCCAGCGCGCGGTGCATCCACTGGTTGAACTCCAGGCGTTTGGACCACCAGCGGTCCTGCCACCGCGCGCGCGTGATGGACGCGTACGGGGAGTTGTGCGCGTCGAGGTAGCAGCCGCTCTTCGCGGCGATCTTCAGGCCCTGGCGCGTGGTGAGCCCCATGCCGTACACGGCGTCAATCAGGAAGCTCTCGTTCAGGACAACCTCGTCGTCGTCCAGGAAGACCACCACGTCGTGGTCGAGCACGGCCGCGACGGCCAGCCCCATGTTGCGGATGGCGCCGTAGCCGCGAAGCGAAACGGGATCGCCCTCGAGCCGCGGCACGGCCCTGTCGATGGCCGCACGTATGAGCTGGGCCTCCGCCGAGCCTATGACCAGCGGGTTCAGCCCGGGGTGCTGGCGGCAGACGCCATCGACCCTCGCACGTGCGCTCTTCTCGCATGCGGGGTCGCACACAAGGAGCACCACGACCCTGAGCACGCCGCGCACCGTGTCGAGCGACGAGAGGCAGGTCTCGAGCTCGGGCAGCGGCTTCGTCACGGGCGTCGCGTGGTCATATACGCCGACCTCGCCGATCTTGGCGGGCGCGTCGCTTTCCGCCCAGTAGGATGGTATGACGATGACGGGATTCAAGACCGGTGGGCCCCTTCTGTCCCCCGCGCGCCCCAAAGCGCGGGTGGCGCGGAATCCGATGGTCTAACTGCTATGTTGTCTTATGATACCCGCAGATGCGCCGTCCGTTGCCCGTTTTATGCGATTTGGCGAGATGAGTTTGACATGGGGCCTCCGTTGGATGCTGACTTCACAATAGAAGGGCGAGGCGGCCCACGTGGGACGCCCCGCCTCGTTTATATGCACTTCTCGGCTAAGCCATGTTTTCTTGCAGTTGTCTTTGGGCTACTTGGTCTGGGCGGAAGGCTCCTGCTGGGTGATGCAGTGGATGTTGCCGCCGCCGTAGACAACCTGGTCGCTCTTGACGCCGACCACCTTGTACGTGCCCTCGCCCCAGGTCTCGTCGTAGATCTTCTGCAGGGTCTCCACGGCCAGGGCGTCGTTCTCGTCACCGTACTGCGGGGTGATGACGCCGTGGTTCGTGACCAGGTAGTTCATGTAGGACGCGATGAGCGGCTCGTCCGGGACGCGCGGCTCCGCGGCCTCGTCCACGTCGATGGAGTCGCAGGCCTCCTGGGTCATGTATAGCGGCTTCACGGGCATGGGAAGCTTGTAGACCTTAAGCTTGCGGCCCTTGGCGTCCGTCGCGTTGGACAGGGTCTCATACGCCTCGTGGCACTGGCGATAGAACGGGTAGTCCGGGTCATCGGACCAGATGCATGCCATGACACCAGGAGCGATGAACGTCGCGACGTCGTCGATGTGACCGTTCGTCTCCTCGGGGTCGATGCCCTCCTTCACCCAGATGACCTTCTCGACGCCCAGGTAGTTTTTCAGGTGCTCGTTCATGTACTCGCGCAGCGGCTCGCTCCAGGGCTCGAACTTGCGGGCGTACTTGGGCCAGATGGTGTCCTCGTCGTCCTCGTCGGCCATCACGGCAGAGCAGGTGCGGCCCGGGGACAGCAGGCACTGGTCGGTCACGACGAGGGTACCCTCGCCGTCAACGGTAATGGAACCGCCCTCCAGGATCATGTCATCGGGACGGTACGTGCGACATCCCGCGAACTCGGCCATCTTGAGGGCGATCTCGTCGTCGGAGCGCCACGGGAAGTACAGGCCGTCCACAAGTCCGCCGTACGCGTTGAAGTGCCAGTTGTTCGCGCGCTTCTCGCCCTTGTCGTTCACGACGTACGTCGCGCCGGTGTCGCGGAACCACGCGTCGTCGGTGGTCATCTCGAGCACAAGCACGTTCTCGTCGTCCTCGAACACCTTCTTGCAGTTGGCGTAGTCAGCCTCGTTGACGCACATGACCACCGGCGTGAACTCCGCGATGGCACGAGCGATGGCGGCATACTGCTCCTGAGCGGGCTTGGCGCCAAACGCCCAGGTGTCGGTGCGGTGCGGCCAGCCCATCCAGACGCGGTCCTGCGGCTCGAACTCCGCAGGCATGTGGAAGCCGTCGGCCCTCGGGGTGGACTCGGACTCGGTAATGGTACGCATAAGACCCTCCTCTCGCGGTGGCGGGCGCACGTGCGTCCGCCGTTACGTGTAAGACAAGAACAGGCAAGCCAAAGGTTGCTTGCGGCCAGGCGCGGGCTGCCGCAAAGTGCGCGGCCTTTCTCGCCCGGGTACCGCGTCTGCTACTCTGCAGACTCCGCCGCAGCCTCCTCTTCCAGGCGCTTCTGCGCAAGTTCCGGCGTGAGGCCGTGGTACTCCTCCGTGCGGCCCCTTGCGGAGGCCACGCGGACCACCTCGCCAATGGCGAGAAGGACGAAGAACCCTATGAGCATCGGCATCTTGGAGGACACCTCGTCCGCGGACAGCGGCACGACGGTGGTGACGATAACGCCGACGAGCTCGATCATCGGGATGATCATCGCGGCCTTGAGCAGGCCGCGCTTGAACGGCATCTTGTAGACGCGCTCGCGGTTGGGGTCGTTCTTGCGCAGGTTCATGAACGCCGGGAACATGGGGACATAGGTGAGCAGCAGGAAGACAACGGAGAGGCTGAACAGCATCCAGAAGATTCCGTCCGAAATCGCCTTCACGGGCACAAGCTGGATGCACAGTACCAGCGATGCCACAACGCCGTTGGTGATTGCCGCACCGTCCGGCATGCCGGTCTTGGGATTCATCTTGCCAAAGACCTTTGGCATGTTACCGGTCTGGGCGGCGTAAGCCGCGACGGAGTTCACGCCAAACGACCAAGACGCCATGTTCGCGAAGAACGTGATCAGGAACGCAACGCAGATGAGCTTGAACAGCCAGGAGTTGCCGACCATGGTCTGGACGGCCACGATCATGCCGTAATCAGGGTCAATCTTGTCAGCAGGTATCGCCGCGCCGATGCCGAAGCCACAGAACAGGTAGATGACCGCGATGGCCGCACCGCCCATGATGATGGCACGGGGAATCTCGACCTTGGGGTTCTTCATGTCGCCGGTCATGGTGCAGATGACCTCGAAGCCCATGAAGTTGAAGATGATGATGGAGATGTAGCTGAGGCCATTCAGGCCGGAGGGCAGGAACGTCTGCGGACTCATGTCGTTTGCAAATCCATGCTGGGATGCGAACCAGATGCCCATGCAGCCAACGACCACGGCAATCGCGACCTTGATGATTGCACCGCCGTTCAGGACCCACTCGGAGTCAGACACCTTCGAGAACGCCATGAACGTGACGATCCAGGTAAACGCAAGCTCGATGATGAGCGAGGTCGCGAGGCTGAACTGGATGCCAAAAGCCATGCTCAGGATGGGCGGGAACATGGTGGCGAGCGACGCGATCCAGAACGGGTAGTTCACCCAGTAGTAGTAGGACGCACGAGCTGCCCACTTATCGCCCAGCCCGTCGCGGATCCAGTCGATGATGCCGCCGTCGCTGTCGTAGGTTGTTCCCAGCTCCGCGACCGCGAGGCCGTACGGAATCAGGAACGTGACGATCAGGAAGATCCACCAGAAGAACTGCTGGTTTCCGATCGCCGCGGCCGGCGCCGCCGCCTCGCACACGAAGACGACGCAGATGACCGTAGAGATGATGGTGAGGAACGATATCCCCTTCTTCTCCCCCATGCAATCTCCTCTCTTCTTCTGTCCTATCAGGACGAGAAAAGCCACCCACCCCGACGCGGCGCGCCGCCGGGGTGAGGGGCGTATTGGACGGGCACGCCCCGACCCGGAAGTGCCGTATCGCTAGGCCTGGAGCTCCTCGATCTTCTTGAGGGCTGCGTGCAGCTCGGCCTTGGCAGAGTAGTCAACGTTCTCGTCGTTCAGCGGCGTGCGCTTTGCCAACGCGGCAAGCAGCGCGCGGATGGAGTGCTTGCGGTTCTCTGCCTCGACCCAGCACAGGGAACGCTCGGGGTCGTCCATGACCTCGTCCACGACCTCCTCGCCGCGGGTTGCGGGCAGGCAGTGCATGAACTTGGAGCTGGGGCCGGCATAGTTCATCATGTCCATGGTGACCTGGTACTTGGGATAGAACACGTCCATGTAGGACGCGCCGGACTCCTCGGCGTCGTACAGGCCGTACCACACGTCGGTGTACACGAAGTCCGCGCCCTTGATGCTCTCGATGTCGTCGGAGATCACGATGGTGCCTCCGTACTCCTTGCAGTTCTTCTCGCCGATCTCCATAAGATGCTTGCCAAACGCCGCGCGCTCCTCGGGGGTGCCCACGTGCAGGGCGCCATCGGATATCTGGTGGCCCTTGGGGCCAAACTGCACGAAGTGCATGCCCATCTTGGAGCAGATGAACATGAGCGAGACGCACACCTGCGTGGCGTCGCCAATGAACGCCAGCGTGCAGTCCTCGATCCTCTTGCCCTCAGGCAGGTTCTCCAGCATGGTCATGAGGTCGCCCACCTCCTGCGTGGGGTGATTGAACTCGGACATGCCGTTGATGACGGGCACGGCGGAGCCGGCGGCCAGGCCCTCGACGTCCTTGTGGCGGTTGACGCGCGCCATCATCACGTCGAGCAGCGAGCCCATGACGCGGGCGGTGTCGCCCAGGGACTCGTGGCCGCCAAGCTGGATGGTACCGGGACCGTAGAACTGAGCGTGACCGCCGAGGTCGGTCATCGCGGTCTCAAACGAAATGCGGGTACGGGTGGAAACCTGCTGGAAGATCATGCCAAGGGACTTGTTGCGCAGGAGGTGCGGGTAATAGCCATCGACCTTGATGGCCTTCTTCATCGCAAGGCCAAGATCTTCAATAGCAAGGATCTGTTCCTTGGTGAAGTCGTTGCTGTCTATGAAATCCTTGGGCATTGCCATTGCGGTGCTCCTTGTCTCGAGCTGTGTACGAAGCCGTCGGGCCCACCCCGGCCGGCCTGCTTTCACGACCATGGTGTAACGCGGCCGCGGTCAAGGCCAGTTTATCCAGGTTCCAATGCCGCTGAACTACACTAAACCGCGCACAAACCTCATTAATCTCGCTGGTATACGGCATTGTATCGAGCAAGTTGTTTTAGTTGCTTATACAGTTCGTTACGTTGTGGTTTACATAACGTTAGCCGTTCGTACCAGTTTTCCTACCGTTCGCCCCCGAACGCCCCATCGCCTCACAACGCGGTTTAGGTGTGTTGCGACCCCGCCGGGGACCCGCGAGCGGGTGAGGTGCGGCCTTGCCGGGACCCGTCAGGCACCCGTGGGGACCGGAACCGCAGTCACCGGGCAGGGCCGCAGGCGAGAAGGACGCGCCGCCTTCGCCGCGGCCGCGTCGCTAACCAAAAAGACTGGCCCCCAACGCGTTGTTGGGGGCCAGCAGACCGATGGCCTATGTGACGGCGCCAGGCGGAGCGGACGCCCTTCTCGCCTACCTCACGAGCACACCACCAACGTAGGTAGCACGTACAGAAAGATCTGCGCCCAGCACCACCAGATCGGCAGCCCTGCCGGGTAGAATCTGCCCACATCGATCCGCAATGCCTGCTGAGCGCGCCGGAACTATTGTTGCCATTGCGACCGCATGCTCAAGAGACTCGATACCCCAGTCCACAATGTTACGGACGGCGCCGCCCATGGTGAGAACGGAACCCGCGATATTATTCTCGTCACGCAGCCGCGCCACGCCGCCACTGAGCACGATGGGGAGCTCACCAAGCATGTAGTCGCCATCGGGCATACCACCACAACGCAGACAATCACTCACCAACGCAACCTCATCCCACCCCTTCGCACGCACAAGGGCATCGACAGCCGCCGGCATGACGTGCAGGCCATCGCAGATGAGCTCCGCGTAGGTGTTGTCAGTGGTCATGGCGCATCCAACGAGGCCGGGCATGCGGTGGTGCAATCCGCTCATGCCGTTGTACGTGTGAACGAAGACCGAGGCGCCGGCGTCGACCGCATGTCGCCCTTGCTCACATGTAGCGTCGGAGTGCCCCAACGCCGTCACGACGCCCATCTTCGCTGCGCCACGCACGTACGCATCGGAGCCGGCGCGCTCGGGCGCGAGCGCGCTCTTGCGAATGAGGCCGTGCGCGGACTGCTGCCACTGCCTCAGCTTGTCGAGGCTGGGGTCGCAAAGGTACGCGGGGTTCTGTGCACCCTTATGCTTCTCCGTGAAGAACGGGCCCTCCAGGAAGATTCCCTGGATGCGGGCCTCGGTGGAGCCGGCAGGACGCTCCTCCACGGTCCTGGCGATGCCGGCGCAAGCCTTGTCGATGGAGTCGGTCGAGGCGGTCAGCGTTGTCGCGAGGATGGACGTTGTCCCCTTGTGCGCGAGCGCATCAAGAATCTTATGATTGCCATTTGGGTCGCAGTCCATGAAGTCGTGGTCTGCGTAGCCATGTATGTGAGTGTCGACGAAGCCAGGCGCCACGGTGGCGTCGCCGCAGTCGACGACCTCGAGGTCTGGCGAGGGGGCGTCCGAAACGCCCACAACGACCCCGTCACGAACCTCGAGAAAGCCACCGGGACGGAAGCCCGAGGGAAGGAAGAACCCGCGAGCCTTGAGGGAAACGCTGTTGTCTGCCAATATCCTGCACCTCCAGAGGACGCGTCGTCGCCTTCGCGATGCGGCGCATGTGCGCCGGCCGGCAAGGTAGTTCGGCCTTACATGCCGATGCGCCAGGCGCCAAGGCCACAACTTGCGAAGACATACCACGGCGAGCACGGCGCTACGAATCGTTACCGCTATGGTACACAAGACGTCGCAAGGCGGGGCCGCGAGCGGGTGTGGCGTTAGAAAAAAGAACCGGCCGCGAACTTTGTCGCGACCGGTTCCCTAGCTAACGGCTAGTGGAGCGCGTTCTTCTCCCTACGCCTCGGCGTACATGGCCTTGAGCCTGAGCAGGTGCTCGTAGCGTGCCATTGCCGCAGCCTCGTTCTCAGCGAAGAGCTCCTTTGCGCGATCGGGGAACTCGCGCGTGAGACGGCTGTAGCGGGCCTCGTTCATCAGGAACTCCTGGTAGCCCTCCTTCGGCTCCTTGGAGTCGAGGGTGAACTTCTTACCGTCGGGAGCAGCGGGGTTGAAGCGGAAGAGGTTCCAGTAGCCACAGTCGACTGCCTTCTTCATCTCTTCCTGGGCGTGCATCATGCCGCCCTTGGCGATGGAGTGCATCTCGCAGGGGCTGTAGCCGATGATCAGGGACGGTCCGTCATAGGCCTCTGCCTCGGCGATGGCCTTCAGGGTCTGCATCGGGTTGGCACCCATGGCGACCTGGGCGACGTAGACGTAGCCATAGGACATCTCGATCTCGGCAAGGGACTTCTTCTTGGTGGTCTTGCCCGCAGCGGCGAACTGTGCGACCTGACCAAGGTTGGAAGCCTTGGAGGCCTGTCCACCGGTGTTGGAGTAGACCTCGGTGTCGAAGACGAAGACGTTCACGTTGTTGCCAGAGGCAAGCACGTGATCGAGGCCGCCGAAGCCGATGTCGTAGGCCCAGCCGTCGCCGCCGAAGATCCAGAAGGACTTCTTGGAGAGGAAGGACTTGTCTGCGAGGATTGCCTTGGAGGCGTCAGAGCCGTCTGCCTCGAGCTGTGCCACGTACTCGGCAGCGGCAGCCTTGGACTCGGCGGTCTTGTCCTTCGCGGCAAGCCATGCGGTCGCAGACTCCTTGAGGCTCTCGGGGATGCCCTCGGTCTCGATGAGCTGCTCGGTCATGGTAGCAAGACGGCCCTGCTCGGCATCATAGCCAAGCTTCAGGCCGAGGCCGTGCTCGGCGTTGTCCTCGAACAGCGAGTTGTTCCAAGCGGGGCCGTGACCCTCGGCGTTGACGGTGAACGGCGAGGTCGCAGCGGGGTTGCCCCAGATCGAGGAGCAGCCGGTCGCGTTGCTGATGAACATGCGGTCGCCGAAGAGCTGGGTGACGAGACGTGCATAGGAGGTCTCGGCGCAGCCGGCGCAGGAGCCGGAGAACTCGAGCAGGGGCTTGTGGAACTGGGAGCCCTTGGGGTTCTTGTCGCTGGCGAGCTCGCTCTTCTCGCTCACCTTGTTGACGGCGTAGTCCCAGACCTCTGCCTGAGCGGCCTCTTCCTCCTGCGGCACCATGGTGAGGGCGCCACCGTTCTTGTAGTCGCTCTTCGGGCAGGCATACAGGCAGTTGTAGCAGCCCATGCAGTCCAGCGGGGAAACGACGATGGAGAAGGTGTAGCCGGTGTTCTTCGGCATCTTGAGGTCGGTGGTCTTCATGGTCTCAGGAGCGGCGGCCGTCTCCTCAGCGTTCATGGCAACCGGACGGATGGTCGCGTGCGGGCACACGAACGCGCAGTTGCAGCACTGGATGCACTTGCTGGGATCCCAACGCGGGACCATGACCGCGGTGCCGCGCTTCTCGTACGCGGAGGCACCGAGCTCGAACTGGCCGTCGGGGTTGTCCTTGAAGGCGGAGACGGGCAGCGAGTCGCCGTCCATCTTGTCGATCGGGAAGAGAAGCTCGCGGACCTGCTTGACGATGGCGTCGCGGCCCTCAAGCTTGACCTCGTGCTTGACGTCCTCGGCCTCTGCCCAGTCGGCAGGAACGTCGAACTTGCGGAACGCGGTCGCGCCGGCGTCGATGGCCTTCCAGTTAGCTTCGACGATGGCCTGGCCCTTCTTTGCGTAGGACTTCTCGGCGGCGTCCTTCATGTACTTCAGGGCGTCCTCGGCGGGAAGGACCTTCGCCAGGGCGAAGAACGCGGACTGGAGCACCGTGTTGGTGCGCTTGCCCATGCCGACCTTCGCAGCGAGGTCGATTGCGTCGATCAGGTAGACGGAGATGTTGTTCTTGGCGATGTAGCGCTTCGCCTCGGCAGGCATCTTCTCTGCGAACTCCGCGTCATCCCACTGGCAGTTGACCAGGAAGGTACCACCCGGCTTGACGTCGCGGACCATCTTGAAGCCCTTGACGATGTAGCTGGGGTTGTGGCAGGCAACGAAGTCGGCCTTGGTGACGTAGTACGGCGAGCGAATGGGGCTGTCGCCAAAGCGCAGGTGCGAGATGGTGACGCCGCCGGTCTTCTTGGAGTCGTACTGGAAGTAGGCCTGGACGTACTTGTCCGTGTGGTCGCCGATGATCTTGATGGAGTTCTTGTTCGCGCCGACGGTGCCGTCGCCACCAAGACCCCAGAACTTGCACTCGATGGTGCCTGGAGCCGCCGTGTTGGGGGCGTCCGGATCCATCGGGAGCGAGAGGTTGGTGAGGTCGTCCACGATGCCGATGGTGAACTCGCGCTTCGGCTCGTCCTTCTTGAGCTCCTCGAAGACGGAGAACGCGGCCGCGGGCGGCTCGTCCTTCGAGCCGAGGCCGTAACGGCCACCGGTCACGACGAGATCAGACATGCCAGCCTCGTAAAGGGCGGTAACGACGTCCTGATAGAGGGGCTCGCCAATGGAGCCGGGCTCCTTGGTGCGGTCGAGGACGGCGATCTTCTTGACGGTCTTCGGCAGGGCCGCGACGAAGTCCTTGATGGACCAAGGACGATAGAGGCGAACCTTGACCAGGCCGACCTTCTCGCCGTGGGCGTTGAGGTAGTCGGTGACCTCCTCGAGCGTATCGCAGAAGGAGCCCATGCAGACGACGACGCGGTCCGCGTCGTCGGCGCCGTAGTAGTCAAACAGGTGATAGCTGGTGCCCAGCTTCTCGTTGATCTTGTCCATATAGCCCTGGACGATCTCGGGAAGCGCGTCATACCTGCTGTTGCAGGCCTCGCGGTGCTGGAAGAAGATGTCGCCGTTCTCATGCGAGCCGCGGGAGTGCGGGTGATCGGGGTTCAGCGCGTGATCGCGGAACTCCTGCAGAGACTTCCAGTCAACCATGTCCTTGAGGTCGTCGAAGTCCCAGACGGCGACCTTCTGGATCTCGTGGGAGGTGCGGAAGCCGTCGAAGAAGTTCAGGAACGGGGTCTTGCCGGAGATGGCGGCAAGGTGGGCGACGGGAGCGAGGTCCATGACCTCCTGGACGTTGCCCTCGGCGAGCATGGCGAAGCCGGTCTGGCGGCAGGCCATGACGTCGGAGTGATCGCCGAAGATGTTCAGCGCCTGCGTCGCGACGGTACGCGCGGAGACGTGGAAGACGCCGGGCAGGCCCTCGGCGGCAATCTTGTACATGTTCGGGATCATCAGAAGCAGACCCTGAGAAGCGGTGTAGGTGGTGGTCAACGCACCTGCGCCGAGAGAGCCGTGGACGGTACCGGAGGCACCGGCCTCAGACTCCATCTCGATAATCTTGACGGGGTTGCCGAAGATGTTCTTCAGACCCTTTGCCGCCCACTGGTCGACATGGTCGGCCATGGGGCTCGAGGGAGTGATCGGGTAGATGCCCGCCACCTCGGTAAATGCATACGAGACCCAGCCTGCGGCCTCGTTGCCGTCCATCGACTTGAACTTACGTTCCATATCCTCTCCTTACATCCACCGGGCGCTGCCAAGCGTCCGTTGATTTGGCACGTGGCACAGGATCACGAGGGGAAAGCTCTCGTCGCTACTGCCAACATGAATGCGCGCCGAATCGCATCGATGCGCATACACTTGTATTATTGCTCAAAGTGGATGTAATATTCCTACAAAACGGTGACCGTAATTCCCCTATTTTTAGTAGGGATTACGTTTTCTCAGCTCATTGCCAGTGCGGTCCTCATTTCTTTTTTGCACGCTCGAGCAATCTCTCGTATCCCTCTGAGAAGCGCCGGCCTTCGGGGCCGGAGAAGTCGCTCGCGGGTACGACGCCATGCTCGTCGGACACGAGGAACGCCTCGTCGAAGTCGATGCGACGACCCTGGACCTTCTCCAGAAGGTCGTCGACGTATTTGATATGAATGCCCATCGTCTTCGCCAGGTCGGTGACCAAAGAGACGGCGCCGGCGGGCACCATGCCCGGAGCCCCCTCCCGGATGAGGGTTCCTTCGCTCGCGAGCCACAGTGCCTCGGGGGCGACGCCGACCTCCTCCGCCTCGCGGCGCGCAAGGTCGGCACGGGCACAGAGCGCAGCCAGGCGCGTGTCCTCAAGCTCCTCATAGGGACCGACGGACATCGCGGCTCGACCCTCCGTGTCCACGATCATCATGAGCACACCGTCAGGGTTGGCCGCCGCCCCGTCTCCCAACGTCCACTCGATATGCTGCTTCGCCCAGGCAACAAGCTCCTTCTGCACCCTCCTCGTACGCGTATGCCGCGCCCCAAGGGCCCTGAGGTGTCTGTTCTCAAGCGGAAGCGTCTTATTCGAAAGCCGCCACCTACAAACGATTGCAGGTTGTCCAAGCATGAACTCGCCATCATTGAGATCTGCGTCCGGCACACTTACCTCCTCGATCGAATGCTCGTCCATTCAGTGTACCCACTGCCCATCCCACGGCCCCGCGGCCCCATGCGCACATGTAGTCTTTCTGGTCACGACGAAGACAAGCGAAAGAGAGCGGGTCTCTTGCGGATGCCTTTCGGCACGGGGCACCCGGTGTCGTGACGTTCGGATGTGGTTGTCGCCGCACGAGGCCCCAGTCCTTATAGCAGGTTCGTGAGATATGCCAAAATGGCTGGCATTCATTAGTCAGACAGTTTTCCTGTTGGCTTGTGTTGTCTCGGAGGTGCGGGTTTGAGCTCTCTCATCTTTACGTACACGATTGTCGTCCTGTGCGTCTGCCTCAGTACCGCCTCGATATCGATTGCGGCCTACATCGTCTCGAGACGACCCAAGTACGTGCCGCAGGCACTCTTCTTCGTGGCCTACTTCGTCGAGCTCACCCAGATATTCGGAGGCGAGTGGCTCCTCCAGAACGTCGGTACCGTGACGGCTGCGAACTACTACGAGGTCGACGAGCCCGCGTTCCGGATCCTGATCGGGGCCGTCATCCTTGCCTGCCTCTGGCGCATCATCTTCGACATCATCGACGTCCGGGGGCCGCGGCTGCTCGTCTTGCCAACGGTGGCGCTCTGCGTGGCCCAGGCGCTAATCCTCGTTCTTCTCCCCTATGGTCCGCTGCGCCAGTGGCTCTTCTATACGATGAGGCAGGTATCCATACTCGGCTGCCTTGCATGTGCCTTCCGGCGCTACCGTTCGAACAGGGACGAGATGTTCCAGCAACGCATGGTAAAGAGGCGACCCTTATTCCTGGTACTTCTCGTCTTTACCCTGTGCATCGTCTGCGAGGACACCTACATTATCCTGCTTGCCCCCATCCCCGCCTCCAACAGTCCGCTCACCGGCGTCTTTCTTTCGAGTCGCAACATCTCGGAAAACCTGATGATGATCTTCATCGCCGCGGTTACCATCTACCAAACCGTGCGCGACCTTGCGCTTCGCTTCAACGAGCCTCCCGAGGTCCAGGTCGATGCCAAAAAGCACAATACCTCACTCGCAGAGCACATCGAGGACAGGCTTCCCGCATACGCCCAGCTCCATAAGCTCTCAAAGCGCGAGCGAGAAATACGTGCCCTTGTGGTCGAGGGAAAGTCCAACCGTGAGATCGCATCAGAACTGATACTTGCTGAGGGGACCATCAAGACGCATCTTCACAACATCATGAAGAAGTGCGGACAGTCTAACCGCGGCGACCTTAAGAAGGATTTCTGGCGCAGCTAGGCAAGGTTCCGCGCACGAAGAGGGGAGGGCCGCGACCAAGTCGCGACCCTCCCAATGCTTTCAGACAGTATGTCTTGAAACGCCCATGCGGTCAGTATCTATGCGTGGATGCGGGTACCAGAGAGACCGGCCATGGCCTCGGCGGCCTTCTCGAGCGAGCCAATGATGCAGACACGGCCGGGGCGAGACTCGGCGAACTTGATGCCGGCCTTGACCTTGGGCTCCATGGAGCCCTTGCCGAACTGGCCCTCCTCGACGTACTTCTTGGCCTCGTCGACGGTGATGTCCTCGAGGTCCTTCTGGTCGGGCTTGCCGAAGTTGATGGCGACGTGGTCGACGGCGGTCAGCAGGACGAGCATGTCAGCGGAGCAGTCCTCGGCGAGGAGCTCGCCGCCCATGTCCTTGTCGATGACGGCAGCGACGCCCTTGTAGGTGCCCTTGTCGGTGTAGTCACGGACGACGGGAATTCCGCCGCCGCCGCAGGCGATGACGATGAACTCGTTGTCGAGGAGGTTGAGGATGCTCTCGTACTCGACGATCTTCTTGGGCTGCGGGGAGGCGACAACGCGACGATAGCCGCGGCCGGAGTCCTCGACCATGGTCCAGTCGGGGTGCTTCTCGAGCTCGGCGTCGGCCTCCTCCTTGCTCATGAAGGCTCCGATGGGCTTGGTGGGGTTCTTGAACGCCGGGTCGTCGGGGTCGACCTCAATCTGGGTCACGACGGAGGCGACGTGCCAGCGCTTGTACTCCTTGTGCATGGCAGCGCCGATGGCCTGCTGCAGGTGGTAGCCGATGTAGCCCTGGGACATCGCGCCGCACTCGGGGAGGTCCATGGCGGGGATCTTCGCCGGGTCATCCTTGTGGGCGTAGGCGAACGCGTTCTGGATCATGCCGACCTGCGGGCCGTTGCCGTGGGTGATGATGATCTCGTTGCCCTGCTCGATAACCTTGAGCAGCGTCGGGGCGGCCGCGCGGACCTTGGCGATCTGCTCCTCGGGGGTGTTGCCGAGGGCGTTGCCACCGAGGGCGATGACGACGCGGTTAGGCTTGCCGAATGCCTTGGACACTTTATCCTCCTATGCCTAATGACTTAAGGCGACGCCTTCGCGCCGCCCTCCTAATCGGAGATTAGACTATACCGCGTTTCTCAAGATTGTGTAGGGGTTTTCTCGTTTCTATAAACGGTAGCAAATTCGTTTTCAAAGGTAGATGGCTGTTTAACAAGATATACAGATGGATACATTGATAATTTATTCCAATATTTGGAATCAATCATGGAGCGTTAAGTCACTCTGGTGCTAGGAATGTTAAGTATATGCGACTCGGGACGGAAAGCCCGCTCTCCCCAGGGGCGCGGCAGGACGCAACAGCTACCATGGGCATATGGATACCTCGACTCACAAATCATGCGACATGGACTGCGCGCCGGCGCGGCGCCCCGTCGTGGGACGCTTTGCCCCGACGCCGTCTGGCAAGATACACCTTGGTAACGTCTTCTCGGCGCTCATGGCGTGGGCTTCCGTCAGGTCGGCTGGCGGCAAGATGATTCTTCGCATAGAGGATCTTGACCCGCGAGCGCAGAATCAGCGGGTGGCCGACGACCTCATGAGGGACTACGAGTGGCTTGGCCTCTCCTGGGACGAAGGACCGTACTATCAGAGCAGGCGGACGGACGCCTATCAGGAGGCTCTGGAGACGCTTGGCGACAGGGGGCTTACCTACCCTTGTTTTTGCTCGCGCGCAGAGCTTCACGCGACAAGCGCGCCCCATGCCGCCGACGGCACGTTCGTGTACCAGGGAACGTGCAGGGGGCTGACTCCAGAGCAGATTGCCGAGAAGTCCAAGAGGCGCAACCCCGCCATCAGGCTCATGGTTCCCGACGAAAGCTCCCCGCTCGCGCGGATCACCGTTGTCGACCGCGTGTATGGGACCTATAGCGAGAACCTCGCACGAGACTGCGGCGACTTTCTGATCAGGAGAAGCGATGGCGTGTTCGCCTATCAGCTTGCCGTGGTCGTGGACGACGGCCTGATGGGCGTGACCGAGGTCGTAAGGGGCAGGGACCTCCTTCCCTCCGCCGCGAGGCAGACGTATCTTGGCGGGCTGCTGGGGTTTGACCGACACGAATACTCACACGTCCCGCTCCTGATGGGACCAGACGGCCACCGTCTCTCGAAAAGAAACCTCGACACGGACGTAGCGAGCCTTCGCGATGACGGTATGGACGCGAAGACCATAATCGGCCGACTGGCAGAGGCCGTGGGAATCGCCGAGCCGGGCGAGAGCCTGACCGCAGACGAGTTCGCGCGCAGATTCTCTTGGGAAGACATCCGGACACACAAAAGTGACGTGGTAGTGGACGACAACTTCTTTCTAAAGTAGATGTTGTGAGTTTGGCCCAATGTGGGGTATTATTGCCAAGCACGATGTTTGGAGAGCTGACCGAGAGGCCGAAGGTGCTCGCCTGCTAAGCGAGTATAGGACCAAATCCTATCTGGGGTTCGAATCCCCAGCTCTCCGCCAGACGATTCGGACCCAATCAAAGGAATTTGATTGGGTCTTTTTCTTTTTCGCAGGTAAATCGATTAAATCGCAATCTATTCCAAAAAGTTTGAAATTCTCCCTTGACGCGGTTTCCCATCAGTGGCATTTTAATTACTGCAATGCGGCGTTACCTCAGCTGGATAGAGGGTCTGACTACGAATCAGAACGTCATAGGTTCGAATCCTATACGCCGCACCAGAACTTGCGAGGCCCCGAAAGGGGCCTCTTTTCTTATAAGAAGAACCCGTCGACGGATGACACGGCCTTGTAGGGAATGGCACTCCAGTCGAGCCAATCCATAAGGTCGAGCGTGGTTCTCTCCCCCGTCTTGAAGAACTCGCCAAAAACCTCCGCCGGCTCGCCGTCGCGGTTTCCAAACAGCGACAGCGCCTCGTTTGCTGCGGAAGCATCGAGCACGACCCTGTTTATGTGGCTGGGGACTCCGTGAACAGACATGGTGGTGGGACCGAATGTCTCCTCCCACACCTCCACGCCGTTATCACTCATGACCACGTCCACGGTCCTGGACTCTCCGGCCGCATGCACCGAAAGGACGTTGGTGCCGACAGATTCCACGAGAACATTCTTCATCTCTTCTCCCTCCCCCGACGATTTCGTTGGAACGAGTATACTACGTCCGATTGAAAAATAGAACTGTTGTTCGTAACTATTTCAAGAAGAAGGGCGGACGCCCGAATGAGCGCCCGCCTGGGAAAAGCAAACCGTACGTGTAGTCGCGGCTACGCGAGAGGCTTGATGACTTCCATGTCGCGCATGTAGGGGCGAAGAGCCTCGGGGACCGTGATCGAGCCGTCGGCGTTCTGGTAGTTCTCCATGATGGCGGCCATGGTGCGTCCGACGGCGAGACCCGAGCCGTTCAGCGTGTGGACGTAGCGGGACCCCTTGAACTCGGATGGGTCCTTGTACTTGATGTTCGCGCGGCGCGCCTGGAAGTCCCAGCAGTTGGAGCAGGAGGAGATCTCCTTGTAGTTGTTGTAGCTCGGCAGCCAGACCTCGAGGTCGTAGCACTTGGTGGCGCTGAAGCCGATGTCGCCGGTGCAGAGCGTCACGACGTGGTACGGGAGGCCAAGCAGCTGCAGGCACCTCTCCGCCTCGGCGACCATGGACTCGAGCTGGTTCATGGAGTCCTCGGGCTTCGCGAACTTGACCATCTCGACCTTGTCGAACTCGTGCACGCGGATGATGCCGCGCGTGTCGCGGCCGGCGGAGCCGGCCTCCTCGCGGAAGCACGGGGTGAACGCCGTGTACCACAGCGGGAGCTGGGAGCCGTCGAGGACCTCGCCGCGATGGATGTTGGTCAGCATGACCTCCGCGGTCGGGATGAGGTACATGCCGCCCGAGACGTGATAGAGGTCGTCGTCGAACTTGGGGAGCTGGCCGGTGCCAAACAGGCTGTCATAGTTGGTTATGACGGGGGGCCACCACTCCTTGAAGCCGGCCTTCACGTGCGTGTCGATAAAGAAGTTGATGAGCGCGCGCTCCATGAGGGCTCCGGCGCCGCCAAGCAGGTAGAACCTGGTGCCCGCAAGCTTGATGCCACGCTCGAAGTCGATCATGCCGGTGCTGGGGCCAAGGTCCCAGTGCGCCTTGGGCTCGAAGTCGAAGTGCGTCGGCTCGCCCCACTTGCGAACCTCCGGGTTGTCGGAATCGTCGACGCCGTAGGGAACGCTCTCGTGCGGGATGTTGGGGATGGCCGCCACCAGGTCAAACAGCTGCTTCTCCACGTCGGTGCGCTTCTCGTTAAGATCGGCGATCCTCTGCTTGTTTGCGGTGACCTTCGCCTTCGCGGCCTCGGCCTCTTCCTTCTTTCCGTCGCGCATGAGCAGACCGATCTCCTTGGAGGCGGCGTTACGCTCTGCCTGGAGGCTCTCGACCTCTGCGATCACGGAGCGCCTCTCCTCGTCGAGCTCGAAGAACCTCTCCCTATCCCAGTGCGCGTTTTGCCTGGACGCACACGACTTGTCCACTGCGTCAGGATTTTCGCGTACGAACTTGATGTCGAGCATCTCGTTTCCCCTTTGTATCGGTAACAAGCGACCTGTCGGGACAGGCCTACGTATAGCCGTTCAAGTATATACTTGTTGTTCTGAATCTCGCTTTTTAGCCTGAGTTGTTCACCAAGATAGAAAGGTCACCTCATGGGTCAGATCGGCACCTTCTTCGACTGGCTGTTCAACAAGCCAGCGGGCGTGCTCTGCCTTATCGTCGGCGGAATCATCTTCTTCCTGATCGTCTCCGTCGTGCTGGAGCGCAAGACGCGGAAGCTATACAAGAACCACGAGAAGTCCCCCGAGGACTGGGACCTCTTCGACGACGATGACGATGAGAGCGGCTGGAGCAGCTTCGAGGACGACAACAACTAGCTCCATAAGACAGAACGGCGAGAAGAGCCGCAGGTTAGGGGTCCCACAGCCACGTTGGCCGCGGGGCCCTCTTTTTGGCGGGCGGCCTACGCATAAGCAAAAAGCCCCACCAGCCAATCCGACTGATGGGGCCTCGCATGCAATGGTGCGGGCGAAAGGACTTGAACCTTCATGAGATTGCTCTCATACGGACCTGAACCGTACGCGTCTGCCAATTCCGCCACGCCCGCGTGAGTCAGCATTCTAATACCATCCGTCACCGTTTGGCAATGGGTAATTTTGAAGAGTTTCGCCACGGCGGGAGTCGCCACATCACGTTCACACCTTTCATATGCTGAAATGGGTTGCGTCGTGGCAGACACGTCCTTCTCGACAGTACAATGTTCGTGCCGTGACACTTCATCGCGCCAGCACATGCAACTCAAACGGACAAGGATGGCGTCGTGGGGGACCAGGACTTCTTGCAACATCAGACGGGCACCGCCCAGCCTCAGGCCAGGCAGGCGCTTCTGCTGGGCCGCTACCGGGTCATGAAGCCCGGCGAGGCGGGCGGCTTTGGCTCCGTCCTCACCTGCTGGGACACGCGCCTGCAGCGCAGGGTCGCCATCAAGCGGATCCCCCTTATGGGCCAGCCGGGCGGCGCGGCCACCTCGACCATAAGCGAGGCTCTCGCGGAGGCCCGCACGGCAAGCATGCTGGCGCACCCCAACATCGTCACCATGTACGACTTCGAGGTGGACCGCGCGTACGCGTACCTCGTGATGGAGTACGTGGACGGACTCACGCTCGCGGACTTCCTCGCGCGCGTCGAAGGCGGCACGCTCACAAACGACGAGTGCGCCTACCTGGTGCAATCCGTCGCGAGCGCCCTGTCCTTCGCGCACGAGAACCGCGTGCTGCACCTCGACATCAAGCCCACGAACATCATGATCGAGCACTCGGGCGCCATAAAGCTCTGCGACTTTGGCATGGCGATGCTGGCCTCTGCGGCCGGCTACGGCGGCGCGCGCGGCGGCACCGTTGGCTACATGCCGCCGGAGCAGATCGAGGGCGACCTGGTGGACGAGCGCGCGGACATCTTCTCGCTCGCCGTCGTGGTCTGGCAGGCGCTGACCGGCCAGAACCCCTTTGCGGCGAAGACGGCCGAGGAGTCGCTGCGCAAGATCGAGCGTGGGCCCAAGGTGGCGCTGTCCAAGATGGACCCGACGCTTGCGGGCATGGCCGAGGAGGTCATCATGCAGGCGCTCGACCCCAATCCCACGCAGCGCACCCCCTCCGCGGACGCCTTCGCGAACGAGCTTGTGTTTGGCCTGGGAGACCCCGACCTTGGCGCGGAGTCCATAAGGGAGCTCATGTCGCAGGACGAGAAGGACGTGGCGCTCAGGGCAGACGAGTTCAAGCCAGAGGCGCTGCCCGTTGCCTATCGCTACCCCTGGCTCGGCGGCGCCGCGGCGCGCGCCGGGGCCGCGGCTCTTTCCGCCTGGGCGGTGTACGTGGCGCTCACGGCGTCGTCGCTCGCGCGGAGCGCGGGCGTCGCGGCGGTGGCTGCGGCCGGCGTCGGGGCCGCGTGGCCGCCGGCGGGCTCGGCGCTCGCGCTGGCGGCGTTCGCGTTCTCGCTCTTCGGCGTCGGGGCCACCGCCGCGGCCATCCTGCTGCCGCTTGCCTGCGTCGTGGCGTTCCTGGCGTGGTGGATTCCCGTCGGCACGAGCGAGCGCCTGTCCACGTGCGCCGTTCTTCTCCCCTGCGCCCTTGGCCAGCCGTTTGGCGGGGCGGCGCTCGCGGCGTTCTGCCTTGCGCCCGCGCGTGCCGCTGCGACCGCGGGGGTGGGCTTCGCGTGGCAGCTTGCCTTTGGCGCGGCGCGGCAGGCCGGCTTCGGCGCGGACGCCGTGGGCGCGGCGCTCGTGGCCAGGCTCGCGCAACCTGGCACCTGGCTGCTTTTGGCTGGCAGCTGTCTGGGGGCCCTTGTCGCCTCGCTCCTGTACCGCTCCGGCAGGCTCAGGAGCTCCGTTGTCAGCGGTGTCGCAGGTCAGGTCGTTGGTACCGCGATTCTTATAACGTCGCAGTTCATGGCGGCGCGAGTGGAGAATGGCGGTATATGGACCAGCCCTAAGTTTGCAGACGTCGCCGTTGCGATACTCTTATGTGTGTTTTTGTGCATTGCCACCAACCTAAGGGGCCCGCTCGACGCGGGCGGGGAGGTTGAGGAAATAGATGAACTTGCTTAAGACGTTCGAGACCCGCGTGGGCGACGCGTTTGGCGCCGCGCCCCAGGGTTACACCGCGCCGTTTTCTTTCAAGAAGCTCGCAAAGCGCGCCACGCGCGAGATGGAGAACGAGACGTTCGAGATCGACGGCATAAACACCGCGCCCGCGCTGTATACCATCCTGGTCTCGGCCGCGGACGACGCTGCGATGCGCCCCCTGTATGCGCAGCTCACCGCAGAGATCGTCGCGTTCGTGGAGGCTCAGGCCCAGAGCAAGGGATACATCTTCGTGGGCAAGCCGCTCGCGCGCTTCATGATCGACCCGTCGCTTCGCAGCGGCAAGTTTGCCGTGTTCGCTGAAAACGTCGACGCCGGCACGCTCTCCAGGCTGCGCGCGGAGGAGGACGCCTTCCTCTCAAGCTCCGTCGGCCTTGGCGGCGCCGCGGGTCAGCTCCGTCCCGAGCCGGCCGCGGCGGAGCGCAAGCCGCGCCGCGCACGGTCCCCGCACCGCGCGCCCGCAGAGCCCGCCATTGAGGTCCTGCCGCCGGAGCCCGCGGCGGCGCCTTCCGTTCCGGAGCCCGCGCCCATCAACCGCGACATCGTGGACGGCCTCCTGCACGAGGAGTTCGCCCCCGTCGTCGAGCCCGTCGCAGACGCGTCCGCCGGCCTCAAGGTCATCCCCACGGACTTCGTCCAGCCGGACGACATCCCGGCCACCGCGCAGCAGCAGGACGAGGCCATCCCGGTGCCGCAGACGCAGCGCCGCAACGTCCCCCTGGTCAGCCGCGACCGCAACCTTTCCAGCGCGCAGGAGGCCGCCGCGGACGTGCCCACCTGCCTGCTCGTCAACCACCAGACCGGCCGCACGTACACCGGCATCGCGCCCACCACGGTCATCGGCCGCGAGCGCACGCCGCACGGCATCGTCCTGCACGACCCCAACGTGTCGCGCCACCACGCCGAGCTCTCGTTCGACGGCCACGCGTGGCACATAACGGACCTCAACTCCACCAACGGCACCATGGTGAACGATGCCGAGGTCAGCTCGTGCGCCCTTGCGGACGGCGACCTCATCACGCTTGGTTTGGTGAACCTTGAGTTCAGGGAGAACCAGTCATGATGATCGACCTCGTTCTGTTCATCGGCAGGATCGTCCTCGTCGTCCTGCTGTACGCGTTCCTCTTCGCGGTCATGAAGACGGGCATCGGCCTCGTGCGCGGCCAGCGCCGCGACGCGGCCATCTGGTCCGTCGACGTCGAGAAGGGCTCGCGTGCGCTCCGCGGCCTCCACGTGGACATTCTGGGCCCCGTGGTCATAGGCCGCTCCCCGTCCTCGGACATCGTCATCAACGAGCCGTTCGTCTCGGCCACGCACGCACGCTTCACGCTGCAGGGCCCGGCGCTCGTGCTCGAGGACCTTGGCTCCAAGAACGGCACGCTCGTGAACGGCCACCCCATCGGAGACACGCCCGTCACGCTTCGCGACGGTGACGAGGTCCAGGTGGGTGACGCCATCATGCATGTGAGCCGCCGATGAAGCTGAAGCCGTTGCCGCTCCCCCTCCACAGGGAGAGCCTATACACAAGAATCGCCGGGCACGGCGCCAAGAAGCCCGTCGCAAGCCCCGGCCACGACGTCATACCCGTCGAGAACCGCGAGGGCACGGACTCCAGAAAGGGTGCCAGCGGCATGCTGGCCTGGGGTGCGCGCACGGACATCGGCCTGGTGCGCAGCCACAACGAGGACTCGTTCCTCGTGCAGGCGCCCGTGTTCGCCGTATGTGACGGCATGGGCGGGCATGCGGCCGGCGAGGTCGCCAGCTCCATCGCCGTCGAGACCATCGCCGCAAACGCCCCGCTCCACGCGGACGACGTCCTTCTCGGCGCCGCCGTCGAGACCGCGAACGCCAAGGTGATCGAGGGTGCCAAGACCGGCAAGGGCAAGCCCGGCATGGGCTGCACCGCATCGTGCATACTCGTCGAGAAGAACAAGGTCGCCATCGCCCACGTTGGCGACTCGCGCATCTACCTCCTCCACGCAGGAGCGCTCGTGCGCCTCACGCACGACCACTCGTACGTCGAGGAGCTGGTGGACGCCGGCGAGATCACCGCGGACGAGGCGAGGGTCCACCCCTCGCGCTCCATCATCACCAGGGCGCTCGGCAACGACCCCGACATGTACGCCGACCACTTCACGCTCGAGGTCGCGACGGGGGACCGCATCATCATCTGCTCGGACGGGCTATCCTCCATGGTAGAGGACTCCGAGATAGAGGACATCGCCGTCTCGTGCGTCGACCCCCAGACCGCGGCGGACAACCTTGTTTCCGCGGCCCTCGCGGGCGGTGGGCACGACAACGTCACCGTCGTCGTGGTGGACGTCCTCGACGACGGCTCCTCTGAGGCCAGACGCACGTATCGCAGGCGCTGGATGTTTGGCGGCCTGCTGGCCTTCGTAGTCCTTCTCGCCCTGGTCACCGGGGCGCTGGCGCTGTACGTGCGCAGCTCGTGGTACCTGGGCAACAACAACGGCACCGTCGGCATCTACTCCGGCGTGAACCAAAGCATGCTCGGCATCCGCCTGAGCCACCTGGTCGACACCTCGTCCGTGCAGGTGAGCGACCTGCCCGCGGCCATCCAGCAAAGCCTGAGGAAAGGCGTCGCCGTCGATTCTGAGCAGGCGGCGCTCCACACGGTCGAAAGCTACCGCGACCAGATCGACGCGGACAAGACCGACGCGGCGATCACGGCAGACAAGGCAAAGGCAAAGTCGGATTCGGACCAGGACACCAGCGACTCGTCGCAGTCTGACGCCTCGTCCACGTCCGGAGGTGAGTAGTCACGATGCCAAGGGCAATCAACACCCGCAGGAACACTGAGCTTGGCCTGCTCATTGCGGCGGCCATCCCCGTCATCCTTCTGTACGCAATGTATCTGCTCAACGCGAAGGTCGCGCTGAGCTTCTCGTCGCTCGCGGTGCCCATCGGGCTGTTCGCGGCGTTCGGCGTCGCGCACTTCGCAACGCGCCGCTTTGCTCCAGAGGCCGACCCGGCCATCCTTCCGCTTGTCTTCCTGCTCTCTGGCATCGGCATCGCGTTCGTGACGAGGCTCGCGCCCTCGCTTGCCATAGGCCAGGTCACCTGGCTCTTCCTTTCCGTCGCGGCCATGATCGCCGTGCTGGTGCTCGTGCCCAGCATCGAGGCCCTGGCGCAGTACAAGTTCACCATGGGCATCGTCGGCGTCGCGCTGCTGCTCCTGCCCATGCTCATCGGCACGTCGCGCGGCGGCTCCAAGCTCTGGATCGTCCTGGGGCCGCTCTCGTTCCAGCCCGGCGAGCTCGCGAAGATCCTCATCGTCCTGTTCCTCGCGGCCTACCTCGCAGAGAACCGCGAGATGCTCTCGGCGTCCGCTGTCAAGGTCGGCCCGCTCGACCTGCCGCGCCCGCGCATGCTCGCGCCCATGATGCTCATGTGGGGCATGTCCCTTCTGGTCGTGGTGTTCGAGCGCGACCTGGGCAGCGCACTTCTCTTCTTCACGTTCTTCGTGATCATGCTGTACGTCTGCACCGGGCGCGTGGGGTACGTCCTCGTGTCCATCCTGCTTTTGGCCATCGGCGGCGTGTTCTGCTACCACTTCTTCGGCCACGTGCAGACGCGCGTCCAGATCTGGATGAACCCGTTCAAGGACCCGTCCGGCAAGGGCCTGCAGATCGTGCAGTCGCTGTACTCGCTCGCGGACGGCGGCCTCGTGGGCTCCGGCATCGGCAAGGGGCTTCCCAAGCTCATCCCCGTCGTCGAGTCAGACTTCATCTTCTCGGCCATCGGAGAAGAGATGGGCCTCCTCGGCGCGTCCGCCGTGCTCATCTGCTACATGCTGCTCGCCGTGCGCGGGCTGGCCACTGCCGCGCGCGCAAAGTCCGACATCTCCGCGTTCACCGCGGTTGGCCTCACCGCCGCCATCGCGGTGCAGGCGTTTCTCATCGTGGGCGGCGTGACCAAGCTGCTGCCGCTCACGGGCGTCACGCTCCCGTTCATGAGCCAGGGCGGCAGCTCGCTTCTGGCCAGCTTCGTCATCGTAGGGCTTCTGCTGAAGGCCGGCGACGAGGGGACGGGCCGCGAGGCCCTGATAGAGCAGGGCTCCGGAAGCGTGTTCTCTCAGACGCAGGTAGAGAAGGCCATGGACTCCGTGGTGCACGGCGCCCATGCACGCGCCCGCCGCGGGCTTGACACCCCGGAGTCCGGCGTCCTGGGCCGCGTGGCCCTCGGCAACAGGCTCGTGTCGCTCGTGACCGTGTTCACGATGATGTTTGCCCTGCTGGTGGCCAACCTCACCTACATCCAGGTCTTCAAGGCCGACTACTACCAGACGCTTCCCAACAACAACCACACCATCGCCAAGAGCGCGAAGGTCCAGCGCGGCGCGATCATCGCGGCGGACGGCGCGACGCTCGCAGAGTCCGTCAAGCAGCCCGACAGCACGTATGTGCGCACGTACCCGCAGGGAAACGTCGCCACGCACACCGTGGGCTACCTCTCGTCACAGTACGGGGCAAGCGGCGTCGAGGCCACCATGAACCAGACGCTCACGGGCCACGCGGACTACTCAACCTGGTCAAGCGCCATCAACGCGATGGCCGGCATCGAGACTCCAGGGTCGTCCGTGGTGCTCACCATCAACTCGCAGATGCAGAAGGCCGCCGAGCAGGCACTCCAAGGTCACCGCGGCGCCATCGTGGTGCTGAACCCCACCACCGGCGCGGTGCTCGCGAAGGCCTCCAACCCGTCGTTCGACTACAACGACATTGGCTCGGCCATGTCCGGCAACAACGCCAGCCTGGTGGACCGCGCGACGCAGACGCTGTACACGCCAGGCTCCACGTTCAAGATCGTGAGCCTTTCTGCGGCGCTCGACTCTGGCGTGGCGACGCTCGACAGCACCTACCGCGCGCCCGCGTCGATAGAGATCGGCGGTGCAAAGGTCACGAACATCGATGGCGAGGCGTGGAGCTCGCTCTCCCTCAAGGAGGCTCTCACCTATTCCGTCAACACGGTGTTTGGCCAGCTGGGCCAGCAGGTGGGCGCAAGCAAGCTCGTGAGCTACTCCGACGCGTTCGGGTATGGCCAGAAGCTTGGCCAGGACTTCTCCACCGTGGCCTCGCTCATGCCGGACCCCTCGCAGATGACCGAGTGGGAGACCGCGTGGTCGGCCGTCGGCCAGCCCGTGGGCCAGCACTCCAGCCCCGCGGGACCGCAGACCACGGTCATGCAGAACGCCGTCGTCGCGGCCGCGATCGCGAACAAGGGCGTCGTCATGAGCCCCTACGTGGTCGACCACATCCTCACCCCCGAGGGCGCGACCAGCTCTACCACGAAGCCCAAGTCGCTGGGGCAGGCGGTGTCCGCCCAGACGGCGCAGCAGATCGGGGAGGCGATGCTGGACGTCGTGAACGACGGCACCGGCATGGGCGCCCAGGTCCCCGGCGTGAAGGTCGCGGGCAAGACCGGCACCGCAGAGGTGAGCTCAAACACGGCAAACTCCCTGTTCGTGGGATTCGCCCCCCACGACCAGCCCACGGTGGCGATTTCGGTCTGCATCGAGGGATCCGAGGGCGAGAGGATGGTAGGCGTCGCCGCGGGAGTTGCAGGTAAGGTGCTTGCCACGTGCCTGCGCGTACAGGCGATGGGAGCCGGCGTATAGTATCGAGTTCCCACACAACGACGCGATGGCGCGCGGGTAGATTAGTATGTTGAATGCCGCACGAGCGCGCGGCTTTTGAGGATGAGACGGAGTGACGATGGCAGAAAGAGTTCTTGGGGGGCGCTATACCGTACAGGACAGAATCGGCACCGGCGGCATGGCGATTGTCTACCGCGGTCTGGACGAGGTGCTGGGGCGAACCGTAGCCATCAAGACGATGCTGCCCCAGTACGCCGCCGACCCCTCCTTCGCGGCACGCTTCAAGCAGGAGGCCCAGGCGGCCGCCGCACTGCAGAGCCCCTACATCGTGTCCGTGTACGACTGGGGCAAGGACGGCGACACCTACTACATCGTCATGGAGTACCTGCGCGGCACCGACCTCAAGAGCGGCATCCGCAAGCACGGAGCGCTTGACAGCAAGAAGGTCGCCCAGATCGGCAGCCAGATTGCGCAGGCGCTCTCCGTCGCGCACCGCCACGACATCATCCATCGCGACATCAAGCCGCAGAACATCATGGTGCAGCCGGACGGCAACATCAAGGTGATGGACTTCGGCATCGCCCGCGCGAAGAACAGCCACCTGACCACGGACAACTCCGTCCTGGGCACCGCCCACTACGTATCGCCCGAACAGACGCAGGGCAAGGAGCTTGGCCCCACGACCGACATCTACTCGCTCGGCATCGTCATGTACGAGGCCGCGACCGGCCGCGTCCCCTTCGACGGCGACGACGCCATCTCCGTCGCGCTCAAGCAGGTGAACGAGCAGCCGGTGCCACCGACGGCCGTGAACCCCGCCGTGGACTCCGCGCTCGAGAGCATCATCCTAAAGTGCATGCAGAAGGACCCGAAGGACCGCTTCCAGACCGCGGACGAGCTGTACCACGTCCTGCGCGACTACCTTGCGGGACGCCTCGCGGCCGTCAACAACGCGACCGAGGTGCTGCCGGCAAACCCCGTGGTGCCCGCCATCGCGCCCATCGCCGCATCCAGCACCCAGAGCCTGCCGCGCATCGACACCGCCGAGCACATCAAGCCGCAGACCGCAACGCAGAAGGCCCAGCAAGAGGCCGATGCCGCCATGAAGAAGCACAAGCGGCGCGTCGCGCTCTTCTCGATACTTGGCGTCATCGCCCTCATCGCGGCGATCGTGGGCGTCTACGCGCTCGTGAACCCCAGCAACCAGAAGCGCGAGGTGCCAAACTACCTCAGCATGACGGAGGCGGACGCCCTGAAGGCAATCGACGAGTCCGAGTTCTTCAAGAAGGGCTCCGTCAAGGAGCAGTACTCCAGCACTGTCGAGAAGGGCGTGGTCATGGACCAGGACCCCGATTCCGGCCGCATGGTGGCAAAGGGCACGAAGATCAACCTGGTAATCTCCAAGGGCAAGGAGCCCGCCGCAACGGTGAAGGTCCCCAACCTCACGGGCATGAGCCCCTCGCAGGCCGACAAGGCTCTCTCGAAGGTTGGCCTTGTGGGACAGGCCGGCGACTCCGTGTACGACGAGAACGTCTCGGTCGGCATGGTCGCGAAGCAGTCCCCGGCGGGCGGCTCCGAGGCCAAGGCCGGAGACACCATCACCTACCAGCTGTCCAAGGGCAAGGAATCCGTGGACGTGCCCAGCGTGGTGGGCCAGGACGCGGACTCCGCGACGTCCACGCTCAAGGATGCCGGGTTCGAGGTCAACGTCAGCTACGGCGACAGCGAAACCGTCCAGAAGGGCTACGTGTACGACCAGTCCCCCACCGGCAGCGCCGACAAGGGCACCACGGTCACGATCTACGTCTCCAACGGCCCGAAGACGGTCTCCGTGCCCAACGTCGTGGGGTCCACGGCAGACGACGCCAAGGGCGCGCTGGAGGCCGAGGGCTTCAAGTACAACCTCACCTACCAGTACAGCTCCAGCGTCGCACAGGGTACCGTCGTCTCGCAGTCGGCCACGAGCGCCAAGAGCGGAGCCACGATCACCCTCGTGATCTCCAACGGTCCTGACCCCGCAACAAGCGGCGCCAACACCAACACGGACAGCACGACGACCAAACCAACCGGAGGCCAATAGAGGCCTAGCGCACCAAACATAGGAAGACGCCCGCGGGCGAGAAGAGCCGTTCTTCTCGCCCGCGGACTTTTTTCTGTAGGCACATGTGGGTGCGTCGGGCAGCGACCCACCAGAGCCGCGCGCAGCAACGACCGTTCGAAAGGCGCATGCCACCGAGACGCGCAGCCATCGCACCTGGCCGGCATTGCCGCGCTAACGAAAAAGGCCAGCGACCTAAGCCGCTGACCTCACATTTCATGGTGACCCCGGTCGGATTCGAACCAACGACACCAGGTTTAGGAAACCTGTGCTCTATCCCCTGAGCTACGGGGCCGTGCTCGACCATTCTATCATCTTCTGGACGATGTGGGGCCGAGAGTTTTACTTGTGCTGCTCATGCCTTCCAGAGCGCTTAGCACGGCGCGCGGCCTTGGCCTCGTCGCGGGCGGCCTGCTCGCGGGCGATCTCGTTCGCCTCGCCGCGGAGCACCTTCGTGACCTTCTTGTTGGTCATGGCACCCGTAGTGGCCTCGGCCTTCTTCCTCATGGGGCGCACGACGCGCCAATCGTACACGAACGCCGAGATGATGAGGGCGTACGCCGCGACCAGCATGATGAACACCGCAACGCCCATGGGGGTCGTTCCCTCGTTCACCTGCTGGGGGAAGAGGTTCGGCAGCAGCCACGAGATGATGGTGCACACGAAGCCCGTGCCAAGCAGCCCCCACCAGACGCGCTGAGACCTCTTGTAGCCCGGGATCTGCTTCAGCACGATCTGCGAGGCGGAGGCACGGCGGTCGGCCTCGTCGCGGCGCTCGCGGCGAGCGCGCTTCTTCTCGTCCTTCGTCATCTGGACCGGGGCCTTGCCCGAGGCAGCGGACTTTCCTGCACCGCCGGAAGCGCTTACGACGCGCACGCCCGATGCGGCCTCGCGCGCGGGCTTTGCACGAGAGACGGAGCGCTTCGAGAAGCCCGAGCGCTCCTCCTCGTCGGCCGCGGCCTTCTCGTCCTTCTTGGCGAGGGGCGCGTTTGCCTCCTGCGCCTCCCTCTTGGCCGCATTAATGGTTTCACGCAGAGACATTTGACTCCTTCATTGGGGTGAACTTCTCGCCAGTGATGATCTCGAAGGCCTCCTGATAGCGCTCCGAGGTACCCTTGACGACCTCTTCGGGCAGGTGGGGCGGCTCGCCGGTCATGTCCCAGTTCGCCTTCAGCCAGTCGCGCACGTACTGCTTGTCATAACTGGGCTGCACCTTGCCGGGCTCGTAGCCGTCCGCGGGCCAGAAGCGGCTCGAGTCGGGCGTGAGCGCCTCGTCGATCAGCGTCAGCTTGCCGTCGATGAAGCCGAACTCGAACTTGGTGTCCGCGATGATGATACCGCGCGTCAGGGCATACTCCGCCGCCGCGGTGTACAGCTTCAGGGACGCGTCGCGCAGCTGGGTCGCGACGTCCTCGCCCACGAGCTCGGCACAGCGCTCGAAGCTGATGTTCTCGTCGTGGTCGCCAAGCGCGGCCTTGGTGGACGGGGTGAAGATCGGCTCGGGGATCTTGGACGCCTCGGTCAGGCCGGCGGGCAGCTTGATGCCGCAGACGGTGCCGTCCTGGTCGTACGTCTTCTTTCCGGAGCCGGTGAGGTAGCCGCGGACAATGCACTCTATGGGGACGGTCTTGGCCTTCTTCACAAGCATGGAGCGACCCGTGAGGTACTCGCCGTACTTCTGGTACTCCTCCGGGTACTCGCTCACGTCCATCGTGATCAGGTGGTTGGGCATCAGGTCCTTGAACCTGTTGAACCAGAAGGCCGAGATGCGAGAGAGAATCTCTCCCTTGTACGGAATCTCGTCGGGCAGGATGTAGTCGAAAGCGCTGATGCGGTCGCTCGCGACCATGAGCAGGCTGTCGCCGCAGTCGTAAATGTCGCGAACCTTGCCGTGAGAATCCGGACGAAGCTCCATGGTTCCCATTAGGTGTCTCCCCTCATCGAGGTCTAGTTAACGCACGTGCATAGCGCATCCATTGTAATGGATTAGCCATTTCAGGCTCAGGCGCGCCGCGATGCGTCACGCAATTTAAACCGGCCCATGCGGCATTCGCGGGGGGGCCGGCGAGCGCGACGCTGGGAATATTCCGCTGGGGCTACTCCTCGCGAGAAGGGCTTCCCGCCTTGTGCTCGAGCGGGATGTGAAGCGTGAACGTCGTGCCCTTCCCAAGCTCTGACTCCACGGAGATGCTGCCGTTGTGCTTGTCGACAATCTCCTTCGTGAGCGCGAGGCCCACGCCCAGCCCGCCAGAGACCCGCTCGCGGCTTGCGTCTGAGCGCCAGAAGCGCGAGAACACCCTCGGGATGTCCTCCTTCGCGATGCCGATGCCCGTGTCCCTAACGGATATCTGCATGTAGCTGCGGCCCTCGTAGCCAATGCTCACCACGACCCAGCCGCCCGCGGGCGTGTAGCGCATCGCGTTTGACATGAGGTTCGTGATTGCCTCGCGAATGAGGTCGGGGTTCACGTCCGCAAAGAGCTCGTGGTTCGGCGTCTTGTCGTCAAAGCGCAGTCGCAGGTCGCAGTCGGCAAACAGCTGCTGCTGCATCGTCACCAGGCTCTTCAGCACGAAGACCATGTCGGTCTTCTCGGTCTTGAACTTCTCGTTGTTCTCAACGCGGGAAAGGTGCAGCATCGCGTCGACCAGGCGAGAAAGGCGTCTCACCTCGCTCGCGACCGTCTCGAAGTGCTCGTCGTCCGCCGGCAGCACCCCGTCCTGCATGGCCTCGACCGTGGCCTGCATTGCCATGAGCGGCGTGCGCAGCTCATGCGCGACGTCGCTCGTCAGGCGATGCTCGAACTTGATGTCGCGCTCGAGCTCCGTCGCCATGCCGTCGAACGTCTCGCCCAGCTGGCCTATCTCGTCCGTGCCCTTCAGCCCTGTGCGGGCCGTCAGGTCGCCGTTCCTGATCTGCGTCGCGGTCGCGGTTATCTTCTTGATCGGTCGCGTCAGGGCACGCGACGTGTAGTAGCCAATGATGCTTGCCAGGAATATGGCGACAGCCGCGGCCATCAGGATCGCGGTGTACGAGTTCTGCCTGAAGGCCGCATCTGACTTCGTGATGAGGGCCTCGGAGCCAAACGCCCAAAGCCTAACGGTGCCGACCTTCTTGCCCACGTTGTCGATCACCTCGGCCGACACGATGTCGTTTGCCGAGGACGGCACGGGGTTCTGCTTCGAGTCGTGCGACATCTTGCCAGAGGCGGCGCGGTTTGCCGCGGTCTCGTCGTACACCAGGGCGTCGTTGGCGTCCAGTATCTGCATGCTGATGTCCGGGTACGCGGACACGGTCGTCTTCGCGTACTCGATGACGCTCGAGGTCCAGCGGTCCCCGCCCTTGTCGTACTGCGTTCCAAGGGTGTCCGCGGTCTGCTGGGCAAGGCGCTGCATGTTCTGCCTGGTGTAGCCCTGGAACTGCTGCTCCCACACCACCGCCAGCACGATGGAGAGTATGGCCGCCGTCATCACGGCGGTCAGCGCCGAGAAGAAGGCCATGCGACCCGTGAAGGACGTGGTCGGGTTGGCAACGCGCGGCGCGCGCCTCAAGGTCGAGTACTCGGCCTTCGCGCTCTCGCTCTTCTCGCCCGCGTCCTTACGCTCGTCGTATGACCTGGTTGCGTCTATGTCTGCCACGTCTGTCGCTTACCTGTCTGCGGCGCTATTCCGCACTCTTCTTCTCCGGCTTCTGCGGTGCCTCGAAGCGGTAGCCAACGCCGTGCACCGTGTAGAGCCAGCGCGGGTTGCGGGGGTCGTCGCCCAGCTTCGCGCGAAGGTTCTTCACGTGGGAGTCTATCGTGCGCTCGTATCCCTCGAAGTCGTAGCCCAGGACCTTCTCGACCAGCTCCATGCGCGTATAGACGCGGCCCGGGTAGCGTGCGAGGGTCGTGAGCAGCTTGAACTCTGACGCGGTGAGGTCGACCTCCTTGCCCTCGACCATGACCTTGTGGCCAGAGATGTCGATGACGAGGTCGCCAAAGTCCAGCACCTCGAGCTGGGGCTCGCTCTCCGCATGCGCGCGGCGCAGCAGCGCGCGAACGCGGGCCACGAGCTCGCGGGGCGAGAAGGGCTTGATCAGGTAGTCGTCGGCGCCAAGCTCCAGGCCGATGATGCGGTCCTCGACCTCGCCCTTCGCGGTCAGCATGATGATGGGGACGTTAGAGGTCTCCCTGATGGCGCGGCAGACGCGCTCGCCAGAGAGCTTCGGGAGCATGAGGTCCAGAATGATGAGGTCGAAGGAGTGCTTCTCGAACTCCTCCAGGGCGCTTTGGCCGTCGCCTACGCCACGTACGATGTAGTTCTCACGCTCAAGGTATGCCGCGACGGCGTCGCGGATGGTCTTCTCGTCCTCGACCAATAGGATGCGTTTCTCGTCCGAAGCCATGGATGGCCTCCTCTATTTACTGCTCAGGGGCTGTTATGTGCATTGTGCGCCTTTTTTGTGATTCAGACTAATGATACCCCAGAACGAAGCCCCTAAAGGCGGGAACTAGAGAGAAAATATTCGGATAGACACTGATTCGGGGTAGCCGGTGTCCTGGTTCTTGATGGTCGAGAAGGTCACGAACCGCGACGTGTAGCCCACGCAGGCCGGATACTCCCCGTAGTCCACGCAGCGGTTCTGCGCCGCGAGCACGGAGTACTTCCTCTTGTCCGTGTCGATCACGAAGTACGACGCGCGGCTCTTCACGATGTAGGTGCCGTCCTTGCCGCAGATTGGGGCGAACGGCTCGCGGGACAGCGCCACGAACGGCCCCTCCGACTTGCCTATGTAGGAGCCCATCGTCCCCAGCAGGCCGCCGGAGTCGTAGCTCGCCTCGATTGAGAACGCGAAGCGGTCGTCTATGCTCACCGCGTTGAGCGGCTTCACGCCTGCCGGCAGCACGAGCTGGTCCACCTGCTCGGAGAGGTCGTCGCTCAGCTTGTACGACGTTATGCCGTAGTACGTGCCCTTGTCCGAGCGCACGCGGGGGGTGAGCGTCACGGTGCCGTCGGAAACCGCCGGCCCCGTCGCAAAGCGGCCCGGGGACACTATGGCCCGCCGCGCCTTGGAATCCCCCAGGGACCACACGTAGCAAGACGAGCTCTTCGCGGCCTTCGCGCCCGTTGCCGATGGCATGACCTGCCAGATCACCCGCTTGCCCGCAACGGCAAACAACGGCGGGTCATAGTCCTTGCTCGCGTGCCAGAGCGTGGACACGTCCCCCGCGAGGGCGCCGCCAGAGAACGCCGCGGCGTACAGGTACCACTTGTGCGTGAGGAGGTCCAGCTCGCTCCACGCATAGACGCTGTCCGAGCACCTCACGTCGTATATCACCATGTTGGTGTTGTGCGACGTGTGGGTCTTGCTCACGACCTCGGAAAGCGTGCCGCTCGTGATGTCGAGCGCGGACCCCTTCACCATGGGCGTCGCGGAGCTCCCCGCGGACGTGACGGGAATCCACGTGTCGCCGCCGGGATGCAGCACGTTGCCCACGGGAATGGTCCACGTCGCGACGGGCTCCTTCTTGAAGTCGACGGACTTGTACTTGCTCTCGTTCGTCTTCGGGTCGATCACGTAGTCCGCGGACTTGTCGTTCACCACGGTCGGGGCGGTGTCGTCGTCCTTCGTGTTGCGCCCGCAGCCCGCCATGACGCCAATGGCGGCCGCCGCCACGCCCGTGGCCGCGCCCGCCCTGAACAGCCCGCGCCTGGTGAGCGCGTGCCTCGCGCCGCCCTTCGCCATGACCGGACTAGCCCCGCGCCCGCGCAAGCTCGCGCTCGGCCTCGCACAGGGCGATGGTCATCTGGTCCGCGCACGAGGTTCCGCGCATTCCGCAGGTATTGCCCGCAAGAAGCTCCACCACGTCCGCAACGGGCCTGCCCTCCACCAGCTTGCCGACGGCCTTCAGGTTGCCCTCGCAGCCGCCCTCGAAGCTCACGCCCTCGATGGTTTGCCCGTCGTCGCTCAGGTCCAGGTGGATGACGCGCGAGCACACGCCGCGCGGCACAAAGTCGTAGTGAAACATTCCCGTCCTCTCTGTCGGAAACAAGTATACCCAGCGCACGCTGCACGCGGCCGCCATACACAGGAAGACCCGCGGCTGGCGTCGCGGGTCTTCTCGCCTAGGCGTTCCCTTGCATTTGCCTACAGCAGGCGCTAGTCGAAGCTCAGCTGCTCCAGCCTGTCAAACACCACGTCGATGCGACCGAGGAAGCTCCACGGGTCGAAGATCTTGTCCAGCTCCTCCTTCGTCAGATGGCTGCAGCGCGGGTCGGCCTCGAGCTTCGCGCGGAACGTGGTACCGTTGGGGTCGCACTGCTGGATCTCGTGCCACGTGGCCATGGCGTTCTCCTGCACGATCTTGTAGGCGTCCTCGCGCGTGATGCCGGTGTCCACCAGGTGCAGAAGGACCTTGGACGAGAAGATCAGCCCCTTGGTCTTGTTGAGGTTGGCCATCATCTGCGCGGGGTACAGCTGCAGGCCGTCCACGATGCGGATGAGGCACTGGAACATGTGGTCCAGCGCGATGAAGCTGTCCGCCTGCGCCACGCGCTCCGCGGACGAGTGGCTGATGTCGCGCTCGTGCCACAGCGCCACGTTGTCGAAGGCCACCTGCGCGTTCGCCTTCACCACGCGAGAAAGGCCGCATACCTTCTCGACGGTGATGGGGTTGCGCTTGTGCGGCATTGCGCTGGAGCCCTTCTGCCCCTTGCGGAACGGCTCTTCGGCCTCGAGGGTGTCCGTACGCTGGAGGTTCCTGATCTCGGTCGCGATGCGCTCGCACGTGGCGGCCGTCGTCGCAAGCACGCCGGCGAGGTACGCGTGGTGGTCGCGGCTGATGACCTGCGTCGACAGCGGGTCGTGCACCAGGCCCAGGTGCTTGCAGACGTACTCCTCCACGCGCGGGTCGATGGAGCTGTACGTTCCCACCGCGCCGGAGATGGCGCCAAACGACACGTTCTTGCGGGCGTCCCTCAGCCTGTCGAGATCGCGCTTGAGCTCCCACGCCCAGCTTCCAAACTTCATGCCAAACGTCATGGGCTCGGCGTGGATGCCGTGGGTGCGGCCCACGCAGAGCGTGTTCCTCTCCTCGAACGCGCGGCGGCGGCAGATCTCTCCCAGCTTACGGCAGTCATCTATCAGGATGTCCGTCGCCTCGCACAGCTGGTAGCACAAGGCGGTGTCACCCAGGTCAGAGCTGGTCATGCCGTAGTGCACCCAGCGGCTGGGCTTCGGCTCGCCCTCGGGCACGTCCGCGTCGATGTAGGAGCCCATGTTCGTCAGGAACGCGATCACGTCGTGGTTGGTCACGGCCTCGATCTCGTCCACCTCGGCCTTGTTGAACTTCGCGTGGTCGCGAATCCACTTGGCCTCCTCCCTGGTGATACCGCTCTCGCCCAGCTCCGCGTGGGCCTCGCAGGCCAGGACCTCGATCTCCTGCCAGACCTCGTACTTGTGCTCGAGCTCGAAGATGTTTCCCATCTCGGGACGAGTGTAGCGATCAATCATGCGGCTTCCCTCCGTATGGCAACAGGTTGGTTACGCTCCTACACGCAAGATTCTACCGCGCAAAAAAGAGCCTGGACCGGCTGTGGCCCAGACTCAGAAGACCGTCATGCAAGAAACGTGCGAGTTTACCCATGCGAGAAGAGCTACATGCCCTCTACCATGGCCTCGTCGGACTGAAGGCGTGCCTTGGCCTCGCCCAGCTGCGCGCGGACGGCGTCGTGGCCGGTGCCGCCGTAGGTGTTGCGCGCACGGGCGATGCCCGCGGGGTCCAGGTCCGCCACGACGTCCTCCTCAAACAGGTCGCTCGCCGCCTGGAACTCCTCCAGCGTCAGGTCCTCCAGGCCCTTGCCGTGCTTCTCGCAGTACAGCACCAGCTCGCCCACCACCTCGTGGGCGCGGCGGAACGGCATGCCCTTCTTCGCAAGGTAGTCGGCCACGTCCGTCGCAGCCGTAAAGCCCGCCTTCGCCTCCTCTAACATCCTGTCCGCATGCACGGTCCAGGTGTCGATCATGCCCTCCATGCAGGTCATGCAGTCGCGCAGGGTCTTCGCCGAGTCGATGGCTCCCTGTTTGCACTCCTGCAGGTCCTTGTTGTACGCAAGCGGCAGCCCCTTCATCGTCACCAGGAGCGCCACCAGGTTGCCAACCACGCGCCCGGACTTGCCGCGCGTGAGCTCGGCAAAGTCGGGGTTCTTCTTCTGCGGCATGATGGAGGACCCCGTGGAGTACTCATCGCTCAGCGTGACGAACCCAAACTCCGTGGTAGACCACGTGATGATCTCCTCGCACAGGCGCGAGAGGTGCATCATGCTCACACTGCAGGCAAACAGCAGGTCAAGCAGGTAGTCGCGGTCAGATACCGCATCCATCGAGTTTGGTATGGGGTGATCGAAGCCCAGGAGCTCCGTGGTGTAGAAGCGGTCCAGCGGGTACGTCGTGCCCGCGAGCGCGGCCGAGCCCAGCGGGTTCGCGTTGGCGTCCTCAAAGGCAGACGCGATCCTCTTCAGGTCACGCGTGAACATCCAGAAGTACGCCAGAAGATGATGCGAGAAGAGCACGGGCTGGGCATGCTGCATGTGCGTATAGCCCGGCATCACCACGTCGAAGTTCTTCTCGGCCGCCGAAAGCAGGGTCTTCCGCAGCTTGCAGTTCTCTTTCGCAAGCTCGCGCAGCATGTCCTTTGCCAGGAGCCTGATGTCCGTCGCCACCTGGTCGTTGCGGGAACGCCCGGTGTGCAGTCGCGCTCCGGGCGCGCCGATGTCGCGAATGAGCGCGCCCTCCACGGCCATGTGGATGTCCTCGTCGTCCACGTCCCACGCAAACGTGCCGGCGTCGATCTGGCCCTTTATCCTCAGTAGGCCGGCCTCGATCTTCTCTGCGTCCTCCTGGGGGATGACACCTTGGCGGGCAAGCATCTTTGCGTGCGCGATGGAGCCTGCGATGTCTTGCGCGTACATGCTCTTGTCGTCCTCGAGCGACGCGCCAAACTCCTGCGTGAACTCGCTCACTCCCTGCTCAAAGCGGCCTGACCAAAGTGCCATCCCTGTCCAATCTCTCGTTTTTCTGCCCTGGCGACCCTACGCCACGTGGACGTTCTCGCTCTGCTTCTGCAGCTCGTACTCCGCGGCGGGTCCCTGCGTCTTGGACCACGTGGTCGCGGCGAGCGTGTGCAGCTCGATGAAGCCCTTGGAGGCGCTGCGGTCAAAGGTGTCACCCTCACCATACGTCGCCAGGCTGTAGTCGTACAGCGAGTACGCGCTCTTGCGGCCGGTCACCGTCATGCTGCCCTTGTAGAACTTAGCCTTGACCTGGCCGGTCACGAACTTCTGGGTATCCGCGCAGAACGCGTCCAGGGCCTGCTTGAGCTGGGAGTACCAAAGCCCGTTGTAGACGGTGGTCGCCCACTGCTGGTCGATCATGTGCTTGTACTGCAGGGTCGCGCCATCCAGGCACATGGTCTCGAGCGCCTTGTGCATGTTGATGATCGCAAGGGAGCCGGGGCACTCGTACACCTCGTGGCTCTTGATGCCCACGACGCGGTCCTCGATCATGTCCAGGCGGCCGTAGCCGTGCTTGCCCGCGATCTTGTTCATGCTGATAATCAGGCTCAGCAAGTCCATCTTCTTGCCGTTGAGCGAGACCGGATTGCCCTGCTCGAATCCAAGGACGACCTCCTCGGGCTCGTCCGGGGCGCTCATCGGGTCGGCGGTCAGCGTGTAGATGTCCGCCGGAGCCTCCTTCCACGGGTCCTCAAGGGCGCCGCACTCGATCGCGCGGCCCCACAGGTTCTCGTCCAGGGAGTACGGCTTCGCCGCGGTGGTGGGAACGGGCACGCCGTGCTGCTTCGCCCACTCCATCTCGTCCTCGCGGGTGTGAAGGTCCCACTCGCGCACGGGCGCCAGGATTTTCAGCTCGGGGTCGAGCGCGTGGATGCTGGACTCGAAGCGCACCTGGTCGTTACCCTTGCCGGTGCAGCCGTGACAGATGTAGGACGCGCCGGTCTCGTGCGCGATGTCCACCAGGTGCTTCACGATCAGGGGACGAGACAGGGCGGATAGCAGCGGGTACGTGTCCTCGTACATGCCGTTTGCGGCGATGGCCTTCGTCAGGAAGTCCTCGGCGTACTCCGAGCGCATGTCAAGCGCCTTGGAGTACACGGCGCCCATGCCCAGGGCCTTCTTCTCGATCCAGGTGAGGTCCTGCGCGTCCTGGCCAACGTTGCCGCAGATCGCGACGACGTCGAGGTTCTTCTCGAGCTGCAGCCACTTCACCATGACGGAGGTATCCAGACCACCCGAATACGCCAGGACGACCTTTTCCTTGTTCTTCTCTGCTGCCATCTTAAACACCCCTGCTTCCTATGTGCGATTTTCCGTGTGATGTGCCAAATCTTCGATAGCTATGACCACGGGGCCATGCCCCGGTTGTTTGCACCGTTGCGTAGGTACAAAAAAGGCGCCCGGCTCTGCCAGGCGTCTACACTGTCCAGTTTTAGGCTTGTTGAGCTATGCCTCGAGGACCGAAGTGAGCGCGCGCTGGCGTCGCAGCGTGGAACGTCGATCCTGGCGTCGGAGGGAGTTGATCATGTTGAGCGTGAATGCCATATAAAACCCCTCCTTCATGCGTTGTGCTGCATCCATTGCAGCGCTTCCTGCGTTGGTGAAAGACTTTAGCGGCAAAATCGGGCCACACAACCCAGAATCTTGGTTCGAGACACGTTCGTAACAATGTCAACACAACTCCATAACGATTGTCACGCACGTGGCCACGGTGTAAGATACGTGCAAAAACGTGCCCGCGGCGCTGCCAATGACCCCTGTGGGCGCCCGACGCCGCACCTCACAAGCTGTCATGACATCGCTATTCAAATCATTGCATCAAGAAGTTCACGCCATGACGCCGTAGAGAAACAGGGGCCAGCCTAGGCGAGAAGTGCCTGCTAGGCGGCTGTAAGGCCGCTGCCGTATGCTAGGCACAAAAAGAGCCCCACACCGCGTTTTCGCAGGTGCGGGGCTTGTTTTTAGTGGTGGGTCGTGTGGGTCTCGAACCCACGACCTTGGGATTAAAAGTCCCCTGCTCTACCAACTGAGCTAACGACCCTCATGTGTGCGTACGAAAAATCATATCACGTCGGGCAGCTATTCGCTCTCCCAGGCCCACGCACCGTTGCGAAACACGGGGACCTCTTCGCCGGAAGCCTTCACGCCCGTGACGTTGAGGTCGTCGGAGCCAATCATGAAGTCCACGTGCGTGGCGGACTGGTTCACGCCGCTCGCGAGCAGGGCGTCCTTGTCCATGTCCAGGCCGCCCTCCAGGCACTCCGGGAAGCCCGTTCCCAGCGCAAGGTGACAGCTGGCGTTCTCGTCGTACAGGGTGTCAAAAAACAGCAGTCCGGACTGCCTTATCGGCGTGCGCTTCGATATGAGCGCGCACTCGCCAAGGTACGCGGCGTTCTCGTCGGTCTCAATAATGTGGCGCAGCACTTCTCGCCCGCGCGCGGCGTCGTACTCCACGACCCTGCCGCCCTCGAACCTCAGCCAGAAGTCGTCCACGATCTGCCCGGCGTGCACCAGGGGCATCGCGGAGTACACGATGCCGTCCACGCGCGTGCGTGCCGGCGTGGTGAAGACCTCCTCCGTCGGGATGTTCGGGAAGAACACGGTGCCGTCCACGGTGCGGCCGGCGCCACCCTCCCAGATGCCCTTCGCGTTCAGGCCAAGCGTGAGGTCGGTGCCGTTCTTCGAGGTGTAGTGCAGGCGATCGAAGGCCATGTCGTTCAGGAAGCCCTTGTTCTTCTCGAACGCGGCGTTGTGGGTCTCCCAGTCAAGCTGCGGGTCAAGGCCGTCTGCGCGCGCTACCTTCAGGATCGCAAGCCACAGGCGATAGACCGCCTCGTAGGGGGCGCAGTCGGGAAAGACCTTCCGCGCCCACGCCTCCACGGGCGCGCCGGCGATGCACCAGACGTTCTTGCCAAAGTCCATACCGTTTCTGAACGAGAGGCACTCCGTGTTGCGCGCGTGCGCCGCCGCGGCGGGCTTCGCGGGGTCGATGCCGTCCAGCGCGGACGGGTCGCTGCCCTCTATGAACAGGAAGCACGCGCCCGCCTCGGCAAGCGAGTTCAGCTGCTCCACCTTCCACGTGGGCGTGTGGCGAAAGTGCTCCAGCGGCACGTTCTCATACTCCAGCCGCGCCATCGCGTCGTCGCCCCAGATCACGGTCACGTGACCGGCGCCCTCGCGATAGGCCAGGCGCACCACGCGCCTGGCAAAGTCAGCGCACTCCACGGGGGCCTGGACCACGACCTCCTGTCCTTCTCGCACGCAAAGGCCCTTGCGCACAAGCAGCTCCGCGTACTTGTCAATCTGGCCGCTCAGGCCCTCTATGGCCAGCGTGCACTCCTCGCGTGTCATTCCCTTGCTCACGTTCGCACCTCTTCTCTTGTGGCTTTGCGGCGTCAACGGAAGACACCCGTAAGGTCCCGGCCAACCGTCCGCCGGACCGCAAACAAATACGGGCCCCGAAGGGCCCGTCTGGCATCCATGGAGCGGGCAACGGGATTCGAACCCGCGGATGATGGCTTGGGAAGCCATTGCCTTACCACTTGGCGATGCCCGCGTCTGTTTGAGCATTCTAACACAGCTTGCCCAACGCGGGGAGTGCGGGCGCAATTCCTTCCGCACAAGCCGCAAAGCAACGCGCACGGCCGTGGGGCGAGAGGGGCGTGGGGCCAAGGCTAGCAGGCATCTCCTTACCATGTGCGCAATTTCCGCCCGTCGCGGTACCCCTGACCTGCAAGAAGGTAACTGCAAGACGCGTGCGAGCCATCTGCAGGCGCCGTTTGCTACGCTTTCCGTCCACGAAGGCCCTCATAGGAAGGTGAACCACATGGTCGCACGCGCACCGCGTCAGAACGCCGAGGTCACAAAGGCCAAGGAGCCAACACGTCATGGCCTGGCCAACAGGCCGGGCCGCTGTCAGCTTCGCGGCGGGGACCCCGTAAGGGGCGGCGTCCCGCTTGCCGCCGGGCATGCCGGCCTCTTGGGAGGTGATCGTCGCGCGCTGTAGAAGAGCTGCCACATCGCAACAAAAAGGAGGTCCGCCAATGTAGGAATGTCGTTGCGCGTCTAATAAAAAACCGCGGGGGCGTGCCCGCGGCATCATAAACATGGTGGAGACGATGGGGATCGAACCCACGACCTCAGGCTTGCAAAGCCCGCGCTCTCCCAGCTGAGCTACGTCCCCGATAATAATCGCCCCAGCGGCGACTCGGCTAGCGCTGGGGCGATTATTCTCAAGAAAAGTGGTGGGCCCGACAAGGTTCGAACTTGTGACCTCCCGGTTATCAGCCGGACGCTCTGACCAACTGAGCTACGGGCCCAACGCGAGAAGTAATATTACTCAGCATCGGTACCTAGGTCAACCGCAATCCCAAATTCCTTTCCCTTCTCTTTTCCTCCACATTTCGTTCGTTCTGTCCGGAAGCGCGGCCATGCGGCGGAGCTGCGCGACGCGGCAGTGTATATCTGGTGTTTGCCAAATAGTGCTTGCGCCCCTTCCTATTGCGGGTAAGATATCCACGCTAAAGAGAGGTGGATTCACTTGGTAAGAATGGACATCCAGACAGTGGTGGTCGGCGGAGGTCCCGTCGCGTCCCTCATCGTCCTCAGGACCAGGAAGCCCAACGCGGACGGCAGCTTCACGCAGCTTCCCATCCGCATCGGCGCGGTCGAGGCAACCGCGATCTCCATGGGGGTCGACGGCGCGCACGGCAACCGCCCCATGACGCACGACCTTTTGGCGTCGACCATCAAGGCGCTGGGCGCACAGGTCTCTCACGTCGTCATTTCCGACGTCGAGGGAACCACGTTCTTTGCCCAGGTGGAGCTCCGGACCGATTCTGGCCGCATCGTTCAGGTGGACGCGCGCCCGTCGGATGCCATCGCCCTTGCGGTCCGTGTCGACGCACCGCTGTTTGCGGAGGAGTCCGTGCTCGAGGCCGCGACCCTGCCTGATTTCGCGTCGGTCGAGAAGGACGAGGAGAAGCAGGAGCTCGAGAAGTTCCATGCCTTCGTCGAGGGCCTCTCCCCGGACGATTTCAACGCCGCCCACTAGCTCCGGCCTCATACCTGCCCCCCGGCGCACCAGGGCGCCGCAGAGACCTTTCAACACGCACATGCCTGCCGTTATGGTAAACGCCCGGGCGAGAAGATCAGCTCTTCTCGCCCGGGCGCCTTTCTAGCGTCAGGCTTTCCCAGGGGTCGCGGACCCGCTACTCGTCGTCCTCGATGAGCGTGTCGTCCAGCTCCTCCTCGCCGCCGATGTCGACGGGATCCTCGTCGTCGGCTTCCTTGGCCCCGGCGGCCGCAAGGTCAAGCGATCCCTGCATCGGGTTCGCCTTCGCGGCCTTCTTCTTGTGCGCGACCATCCTGGCGACGGCGCTGATCTTGTCGTTCTCGCCCAGGTTCATAATCTTCACGCCCTGCGTCGCGCGGCCGAGCCTCGATATGTCGCTCGACTTCACGCGGATCACGACGCCCTCCTCGGACACGATCATCAGCTCGTGCTGAGGCCCAACGACGCGGCACGCCACAAGGTTGCCCTTCTTCGCGGTCATCGCGATGGTGGCCACGCCCTGGCCGCCGCGCTTGTGCTCGGGGTACTCGGACACGGGCGTGCGCTTGCCGTAGCCGCGGTCCGTGATTACCAGCAGGTCACCGTTGCCGTTCGTGATCTCCATGCCCAGCATCTTCGCGCCGTCCTTCAGCGTGATGCCGCGGACGCCGGAGGTGTCGCGACCGGTCGGGCGGATCTCGGCCTCGTCAAACAGGATGGCCTTGCCCAGGTCAGAGCACAGGATGACCTTCTCGCCGGACTTGACCCTCCTCACGTTGACAAGCTCGTCGCCCTTCTTCAGGTTGATCGCGATGATGCCGTCGCGGCGGCTCTTGTCGTAGTCGCTCATGGCGGTCTTCTTGATCATGCCGTCGCGCGTGGCAAACAGCAGGTACTCGTCCGCGGGGAACTCCCTCGTGGTGATGACGGCCGTCGGGTGCTCGCCATCCTCAAGCGGCAACACGTTCACGAGCGCGGAGCCCCTTGCGTGGCGGCTGCCCAGCGGCAGCTCGTGCACCTTCAGGCGGTACACCTTGCCCCTGTTCGTGAAGAACAGCACGTAGTCGTGGGTGGACGCCACAAACAGGTCCTCGACGAAGTCGTTGTCCTTCAGCGAGAGGCCCTGGACGCCCTTGCCGCCGCGCTTCTGGGAGCGGTACGTCGCCACGGGCAGGCGCTTGACGTAGCCGGCGTGCGTGAAGGTGACGACCATGTCCTCCTCGGCGATGAGGTCCTCGACGTCGAGGTCCACGGGCGCGTCAGATATCTGTGTGCGACGCTTGTCGCCAAACTTCTGGGCGATCTCCTGCATCTCGGTCTTGATGACCTCGAGGATCTTCCTCTGGTCCGCAAGGAGTCCCTCGTAGTACTCGATGGCCTTGCGCAGGCCGTCGAGCTCGTCCTGGATCTTGTCGCGCTCCAGGCCGGTCAGGCGGCGCAGGCGCATCTCGAGGATCGCCGTCGTCTGGATCTTGGTGAACCCAAACCTGTTGATGAGCCTCTCGGACGCCTCCGTGTCCGTGCGGCTGGAACGGATGATGGTAATGACCTCGTCGATGTGGTCGAGCGCAAGCAGCAGGCCCTCGAGGATGTGCGCGCGGGCGCGCGCCTTCGCAAGGTCGAACTTCGTGCGTCGGGTAACCACGTCGACCTGGTGGTCGATGTAGTACTGAAGCATCTCGCGCAGCGTGAGCGTCCTCGGCACGCCGTCGACCAGCGCAAGGTCGATGATGCCGAAGGAGCTCTGCAGCGCGGAGTACTTGTACAGGTTGTTCAGGACGACCTCGGGCACCGTGCCCTGCTTCAGCATGAGCACAAGGCGCAGACCCTTGCGGTTCGACTCGTCGCGCATGTCGGTGATGCCGTCGATGCGCTTCTCGTTTACCAGGGCCGCGATCTTCTCCTGAAGGGTGCCCTTGTTCACGCCGTACGGGAACTCGGTGAACACTAGCTTGTTGCGGCCGCCCTTCGTGGACTCCACGTGCGCCTTCGCGCGGATGGTGATGATGCCACGACCGGTCTCGTACGCCTGCTTGATGCCCTCGGAGCCCATGATGAGGCCGCCGGTCGGGAAGTCAGGTCCCGGCATGACGGTCATGAGCTCGTCCACCGTCGCGTCCGGGTTGTCAATCAGCATGCAGACGGCGTTGATCGCCTCGCGCAGGTTATGCGGCGGAATGTTCGTCGCCATGCCGACGGCGATGCCCTGCGAGCCATTGACCAGCAGGTTCGGGAAGCGCGCGGGAAGGACCACGGGCTCCTGCAGCGACTCGTCGTAGTTCGGCTGCCAGTCGACCGTGTCCTTGTTCAGGTCGCGCAGGAGCTCCATCGCCGGCCGGGCAAGGCGTGCCTCGGTGTAACGCATTGCCGCCGCGCCGTCGCCGTCGATGTTGCCAAAGTTGCCGTGGCCGTCCACCAGGGGCACGCGCATGCTGAACCACTGGGCCAGGCGGACCATGGCGTAGTACACGGCAGAGTCACCGTGCGGGTGGTACTTGCCGATGACTTCGCCAACGGTCCATGCCGACTTCTTGTGCGGCTTGTTCGGGAAGATGCCCGCCTCGTTCATGGCGTACAGGATGCGCCTGTGAACGGGCTTCAGGCCGTCGCGCACGTCCGGGAGCGCGCGGGCCGTGATGACCGACATGGAGTACTCGATGAACGACTGCTCCATCTCGTGACCGAACTCGTGAAACTGCAGGCGGCCGCCATGCACGTCCACGCCGTCGCCAGCGCCACGGTTGTCGTCGCCCATCTGGAGCTGCCCGTCGGCGTCGTCGTCCTCGGCGTCGTCCTCCTCGTCGTCGGAGCCACCGTCGTCCATGCCGGCCTCGTCCTCCGCGTCCGGGTCGTACACCGGCGCGTCAGAGTCGTCCGACTCCGCCCTGTCCAGCAGGCGCTGCAGGTCCTCGGGCAGGGTGACGTCGTTGTCGCCGCCCTGTCCCAGGCCGTCGTTGCTGTTGCTGTTATCTGCCACTTATCGTGCCTTTCGTCTGTCGCTTGCCTGTCTGCGCCGCTACGCGTCCAGGAAGCGGGCGTCCTTCGCGTGCTTCTCGATGTAGTCCCTGCGGTACTCGACGGAGGTTCCCATCAGTCGCGACACCGCCTGCTCGGCGCGCGCGGCGTCCTCGATGCCAATCCTCTGCAGGATGCGCGTCTTCGGGTCCATCGTCGTGTCCGCCAGCTGCTGCGGATCCATCTCCCCCAGGCCCTTGTAGCGCTGGACGGTGTACTTGCGCTGCTTGCCCTCCGCGTCGCGCGGCACGTACTGCTCGATCGCCTGGGCGAGAAGAGCCTCCTCCGCCGTCTTGCCGTCTGGGTACACGTAGTGGATCTTTTTGCCCACCTTCACGCCGAAAATCGGCGGGCAGGCGCTGTAGATGTAGCCTGCGTCGATCAGCGGACGCATGTACTTGTAGAAGAACGTCATCAGCAGGATGCGGATGTGCGCGCCGTCGACGTCTGCATCGGTCATGATGATGATCTTGTGGTAGCGGGCCTTGTTGATGTCGAAATCGCCCGCGTCCGTCGTGACGCCGGTACCGATTGCCGTGATGAGGCTCTGGATCGTGTCGGAGTTGAACGCCCTGTGGTCACCCACGCGCTCGACGTTCAGGATCTTGCCTCGAAGCGGGAGGATCGCCTGGATGTCTCGGCGGCGGCCGTCCTTCGCCGATCCACCTGCCGAGTCACCCTCGACGATGAAGAGCTCGGTCATGGCCGCGTCGCGCACGGAGCAGTCCGCAAGCTTGCCGGGAAGCGACGCGGACTCGAGGATGCTCTTGCGGCGCGTTGCCTGGCGCGCCTTCTGGGCCGCAAGACGTCCCTTTGCGGCGCTCGATGCCTTCTTGAAGATCTCCTTCGCCTGCTTGGGGTGCTCCTCCAGGTAGTCCGCAAGGCCGCGAGACACGATCTTGTTCGTGAGCGTCCTCATGTACGAGCTGCCCAGCTTCGCCTTCGTCTGTCCCTCGAACTGCGGGTCGGGGAGCTTGACGGATATGACGGCCGTCAGACCCTCGCGGATGTCGTCTCCGGTGAGGTTCGCCTCCTTCTCCTTCAGCAGCTTGTGGCTGCGGGCATAGTCGTTCACCGTCTTCGTGAGGGCCGTCCTGAAGCCCTCCAGGTGCATGCCGCCCTCCTCGGTGTAGATGTCGTTCGCAAACGACATCACGTGCTCCGAGTAGCCGGTGTTCCACTGCATGGAGACCTCGACCTCGCCCTTCTTGGCGAGCGGGGTGTCCTCGTCCGTCTTGCCCTCGATGTAGATGGGCTTCGACAGGCCGGGAAGCACGGTCTTCTCGTACGCCTTCTTCTCGGGGCTCCAGCCGTTCAGGAACTTGACGAAGTCGTTGATGCCGCCGGCATAGCAGAACTCCTCCACGCGCGGAACAAGCTCGCGCTCGTCGGTCAGCACGATCTTCAGGTTCTTGTTCAGGAACGCCGTCTCCTGCAGGTGGTTCTTCAGGGTGTCGAAGTTGTAGACGGTGGTCTCGAAGATCTTCTCGTCGGGCCAGAAGGTGATGGTCGTGCCCGTCGTCTTGGACTTGCCGATCTCCTTCATCTTCTCGATGGTCTTGCCGCGCGAGAATTGCATCTCATAGATCTTGCCATCGCGCTTTACCTGCGCAATCAGCTTCTTCGAGAGCGCGTTCACAACGGAAACGCCGACGCCGTGTAGGCCGCCGGACACCTTGTATGCGTTGTTGTCGAACTTTCCGCCGGCGTGCAGGATGGTGAGCACGACCTCGAGGGTCGGCTTCTTCTCGGTGGGATGCATGTCGACGGGGATGCCGCGGCCGTTGTCCACGACGGTGATGGAGTTGTCCGGATGGACCGTGACAAGAATCTTGTTGCAGTACCCGGCCATGGCCTCGTCCACGGAGTTGTCGACGATCTCCCACACCAGGTGGTGGAGACCGGTCTCGCTCGTGGTGCCAATGTACATGCCGGGACGCATACGGACGGCTTCGAGACCCTTGAGGACCTTGATCTCGCTTCCGCCGTAGTTGCTTTCTTCTGTCGCCACTCAGTTTCCCCTCTATATTGAAATAAAAAGAGACTCCTCGATTTTAGTCCAAGGGGTCTCTTTTGGTTCGAGCCAAACATAAAATGGAATGCCGCGCCATCTTAAAATCACGTCAGCGGGCTTGTAAGCCTATTTCTGATGATTTGTCCGATTCTTCGTGTTCTCTAGCAGTTCTCTTCTGAACGAGAGCTCAATGGCTCTCTCCGCCTTCGCACGAATCCCGTCGGGAAGGTCGCGCGTCATGTCCTCGATGCGTCCGCACTCCTCCTGTGAAAGGCCGGGCAGTGCCACCGAGGCACGCTTCTTCCCGATGCCCTCGTGCTTCTCGCCCGTGGCCTTGCGCATGTGCCGTGCGTCGGAAAGCCTGAACTTGACGCCAGACACCTGCAAGCCAACGCCGTGGAGCCGCGCAAGGTAGATCTCCTTGTTCGCGTTGAAGTCCGACATCCTCACGTGCGAGTCCACGTACACGCACAGGACGGGGTCCCTCCCCTTCTTTGTGGGTGTCTTGTCGAGAAAAACGCCCGTCGTGTGCTTTCGCTCTATGTCTCCGTTCGCGCCGTACCAGGCCGCGCGGGCGCGTTGGTTCTCGGTCATGTGCGCACGCATGTCCGTGCTCACCGTACCGCTCAGTATGGACGAGAGGGGTGTGTCGTTCCTGAAGTGCTCCTCGTCGAAGACGTAGCCCCTCCCGTAGTTCTTGGACGTGCCTTTTTCCCTGGGGTTACCCATCTATCCTCACGACTCTCGCGTCCAATAGAAGCTCCTCCGGGAAGTATCCAAGGTTCGTCGTCGTCACGACCGTCTGTATGCCGGACTGCACGAACCTCGTCATCGCGTCGCGACGGTCTTCGTCCAGCTCGCTCATGACGTCGTCCAGAAGCAGCAGCGGCTGCTCGCCCACAACCTCCTGCGACAGCCTCACCTCGGCCATCTTCCACGCCAGCACGATCGAGCGCTGCTGCCCCTGCGAGCCATACGCGCGGGCGTCGCGGCCGTCGATGGTGAAGGCGATGTCGTCGCGCTGGGGTCCCACGAGCGTCTGCTGGCGTCTGAGGTCGTCCTGCCTGCTCTCCTCCAGCTTCCTCGCAAAGAGGTCGCAGAGCTCGTCGCGGGTGCGCCCGCTCAGGTCCTCGCCAAGAGACGAGACGTACTGGCAGTCCAGCTCCTCGCCGGAGGCGATCTCGCGATAGATGTCGCGAAGATAGTGCCCGAGCCTGTCGAAGAGCCTCAGCCGTGCGGCGAGCAGCGTCGCCCCGCCAAGGGATACCGACGCGTCCCATGCGTCCAGGAGCGCGAGGTCGGGGTAGTCCTCCTTCAGGAGCCGGTTCCTCTGCTCCACGGAGCGCAGGTAGGCGGAGAGCACCTTCGCATAGCCGCGATTCGCCTGCCGGCCAAAGCCGTCGAGCTCGTCGCGGCGGTACGAGGCGCCCCGCTTCACAAACGAAAGGTCGTCGGGGTTGAAGAGAACCGACATGAGCGTCTCGGGAAGGTCCTGAGAAGAGCACTTCTTGCCGTTCCTGAAGAATCGGCGGCGCCTGTCCTCCACCTCGCACGATACGTCTATCACGCGTCCGTCGCCCTCGAGTCTTGCGGATATCTTCGCGGCGGGGCAGTCCTCGCGAACCTGCTGAGACGGCTTCGCCTTCCTGAACGAGGTTCCGGCGGTAAGCATCTGCAAGGCCTCGACGGTATTCGTCTTGCCGACGGCGTTCCTTCCCGCAAGGATGGTCATGCCGTCGGCAAAGTCGATGCTCTTCTCGCCAAAGTTGCGCCAGTCGCGCATGCCAAGGGTCTTGACGCGCAGTCCCACGGCTACATCCTGACGGGCATCAGCAGGTAGAGGTAGTTGATCTTGGAGTATGACTTGAAGATGCCCGGCTGCATGGTGCTCTGGAGCTCGAGCGTGATCTCCTTCTGGTCGTTCGCAGCGTTCACGCAATCGAACACGTAGTGGTAGTTCAGCGCGATGGACATGGCGTTGCCCTCGACTTCCACCGGCAGCAGCTCCGTGGACTCGCCCTGGTCGGGCGAGCTTGCAGAAAGCTTCATGACCTTGCCGTCCGGGTCGATGTCAAAGCGTACGGAGGGGTTCGTCAGCGCGATGACCGAGACGCGCTTGAGCGCGGCGGAGAACTGCGCCACGTCGATCCTGACAGACGTGTTGCAGCTGGGCGGCAAAAGCTGCTTGTAGTTGGGGAAGGTTCCGTCGATCTTGCGCGACACGTAGGTCGTGTCGCCAAACGCAAACACGACCTGGCTGTTCGTCGTGCCGATTGTAATCCTCTCCGTCATGGACGGGAGCGACAGCACGTCGTGGAAGGTGTTGCCCGGGACGATGGTCTCGAACGCCTCCTGTATGGAGCTCGTCTCCACGTTCGAGTCGCACACGGCCAGGCGGTACGAGTCGGTCGCCACGAGCCTGATCGTGTTGTCCTCGACGGTCAGGAGCACGCCGGAAAGGATGGGGCGCGACGTGTCCTTCGAGGTCACCTTGTAGACCTTCCCCACCATCTCGGAAAGAAGGTCGCTCGGCAGCTCGACGGTGCGGTCGAGGTCATACTCCGGGAACTCTGGGAAGTCGGCGGGGTCGAGGGTGTTCAGGCGGAACGACGACTTGTCGCACTGGATCGTCAGGACCCTCTCGCCGCCCTCGAACATCACGGCCGCGTCTGGAAGCGTCTTCACGATGCTCGTCAGGATCTTGCCGGACGCCACCGTCGCGCCCGGCTCCTCGACGTCGGCTGCGATCCTGTGCCTGATCGATATGTCCAGGTTCGTCGTCTGGAACTCGAGGACACCTTCCTCCGCCTTTATATATATGCCCGAGAGCACGGGGAGGGTTGAATTCGAAGCCATTCCCTTTGCTACCACAGAGAGGGCTTGCATGAGTGCAGACTGGCTTACTGTGAATTTCATTCGTACCCTCCATTGTTATTGGTACTTATATATAGAAAAGAAGTAGTGGTAATAATAAGGCTTGTAGAAAAGTTGAAAAGTCAGAATCTCCGCAGGTAAATGAAATGTAAGCGCGACTTGGGCTACTTCATTTCTCCTTACGTCAGTTAACACTCACAATATGTCGAAAACCTCCGTCTACAACGATGCCGCACTTTTCGACTCTTCTCTACAGGATTTCTTCCAGCTTTTCGAACCCTATCTGTTGTCGGTTATCCCGTCTTGCAGAGTCTGGATCCTATCTTGGAAGATCCTGTCCTCCTTGCGGGTCTTGTCGACCCAGTAGATGCTGTGCTTGACGGTCGCGTGGCTCCGTCCGCCAAACTTCTTTCCTATGTCTGCCAATGTGTTGTCGGTAAGCTCCCTCGTGAGCCAGACTGCCACGTGCCTTGGCTCCATCAGTTCCTTGTTGCGCTTCGAGCCCACCAGGTCCATATGCGAGACGTCGTAGTAGGTCTCGACCGCCTTCTGTATCTGCTCGACCGTGATGGTCTTCTGACCGGTCGGCCACTTGGCGTTCGCAATCTTTATGATGTCTTCCCGGTCCAGTCGCTCGCCCAGCTTTTCCTTGCGCGACGCGGTTATCAGGCAGGTGTGCACGAATCCCTCGATGATGCGGATGTTCGTGCCCGATTTCTCGGCCATGAGCTTCCGGTCCGTCTCGGATATCGTTCCCGTCATGCCGGGGATGTGCTCCCTCACGGCGTCCTGCTTCATGGTGTCGTAAAAGCTGTTGATGAGCTTCAACTTCAGCTCGTAGTCTGGCACCTGTATGCTCACGGTCACGCCGGAGTCCATGCGACTGGTCTCGCGCTCGTCAAACTTGCTGTCACCCATGCCTAGCTGCGAGGGGGATCGGTCGGCCGCAAGAACTATCTGCTTCCCGTGCGACATCAGCGTGTTGTACGTCTCGAAGAAGAAGCTGATCGTGCCCGCCGCACGCCGCATGTTCTGAATGTCGTCGATAATCAGCACGTCGACGTTCTGGTAGTTGCGAGACAGCGCCGCCTTTGCCGGGGTGTCGCCCACGTTCATCGCGTTCACGTAGTCGTCCACAAACTCCGTACCCGTGCGGTACACGCACAGCCGCGACGGGTCGTTCTGCGCAATGTAGTTCTGGATCGCGCGCAGCAGGTGGGTCTTTCCCAGCCCGCTCTTCCCATATATAAACAGTGGGTTGTAGCTCTTGTTCCCGCCGTTCGCCACCTGCTTCGCCGCGTCGAACGCAAACTCGTTCTCCTCGCCGGACACAAAGCGGTCAAACGTGAGCTTCGAGTCGGACGGGTCGATGACCTCGTTCTGGAAGTCGCTCACAGGTCGCTCCGCGGCCTCCGGGCGAGAAGGGCCGCCCACCGTCGCCGTCGGCACCGTCCTGGGCGCCACGCTCGCCGGTGCCGACGCAGGCTCCATCGCCGCGGCCGTCGTGTTGATGCGCCCGACCTCCTCGCGCGACATCTCCGCGCCCGTCTGTACCGGGCGACGCACGGAGTCGTGCGTCAGCATGACCTCGAAGCCCACGGGCTGGAAGGCCGCCTGCTCCAGGCACTCCTCGATCATGGGCGTCTGCTGGGATATCTTGCGCTGTGCAAATCCCATGTTCGTGGACACCGTCAGCTTCTCGCCGTCAAACGAGACCGCCTGGCAGCTCCTGAGCATGGCCAGCGTCGCGGGCGCGACGTTCCTTTCGGCAAGAAGCGTCAGTGCGTCTTCCCAGAGTGCAATCGCATCCGATTCCTGAGATGAAGTCATACCTACCATTTACCTCTGTAATGTTGAAAAGTGCACCCATTATATGATGAAAACCGTCCGAGCACACCCTCGGCGCCGGTCGAGTACTTCTCGCCCGGAGTTTTTATTGCCGCATGTCGCCCGTGGCGACCGCGACGGCGCATCCCCGCTCCGCCCAGCCCGCGCAACGCCTTCCCGTTGTCGCACTGGGCTGGGGCTTTATGGCTGCGTTATTTCGAAACGTTATTTGGCTGCGCTATATCTGCTGTGCGTACGTCCTGCCAAGGTCGGTCAGGGCATACTTCTGGGCACCCTTGTTCTTCCTGATGAAGCCCGCCTTCTCAAGCTTCTGCAGCTCGCGCGTCCACGTGGGCTGCGAGCTGCCAAACGCGCGCGTCAGCTCCGTCGGGCCCACGGTCGGGTTCGCCTTGAGGTACGAAAGAACGCTCACGTCCCTTTCGCTTAGCGAGAAGGGCGCGGGCTGCGGAGCCGGCATGGGCTGTTGGGGCTGCATGTATGGCTGGTATTGGCCCTGCTGCTGGTATGACATGCCCTGCTGCATGGGCATCTGCTGGAACTGTGGCCACCCCGGCGCGAAGCCCCCCTGCGGATAGGCCGGCTGCCCATAGGGCGTCGCCCCGTACTGCTGTATCCCGACGCCCTGTGGCATCTGCGGCCTCGCCGCTGCCGTCCCGGGCATTGCCGCCGGCATCCCGCCTCCCGCCGGGCCCTGCATGCCCGTGGGGCTCTGGCCCTGCATGCCGCCCATGGCAAAGCCCTGGGTGTCCATGGGCTGGTACGTCATCTGCTCGTAGTCCTGAACTACATTGGATATCGTGACTATGGTTCCACCGGAAATGTTGTCCTCGATGGTGAGCGAACCGCCGCGGTCCGTCATGTACTGCTGCACGTACGGCAGACCGCTCCCCACCCCGCGGATGTACTGCTTCATGGGCTCCGTCGCGGACGTCGTCCCGTACTCGAGCGCGAGGTCCTTGGACTTGATGCCCGGCCCCTGGTCCGAGAACTTGATCGTCTCGCCGCCGTCCAGGATGCTGATGGTCGGCTCGAGGAAGTATGCGTGAATGAAGTTCTCGACAATCTCCCTGATCACCATAAAGGGAATGGTTCCGCCCTGCTCCTTGGAAAGCCTCGTCACCGTCGCGGTGATCTCCTCAAGATAGGAGCGCACGTCCTTCGGCTCCACAAGCACGACGCGCGGCGCCGCCGCTGCGTCGTCGTACACGGCGATGCGCGCGGGGTATTTCACCTTCAATTCATCGCCATCTGTGGAGGTTTTGGGGGTCCCCTGCGCCTCATTCTCGCCGTCTGCGTTCTCTACAAACGGGTAGAAGTCACGCGGCATGTTCGTCCCTTTCTCCTTAGTTTTAAACAATTCATCTACGCATGTTGAAAACTATTCAATCTGAATAACATCCGAATGAAAGATTTCAACACGGGATGAAACGTTGTTCAAAACTTGGGCGGATGTTGTTCGTATCGGGTGAAAAATCATAGCATCATTCATCAACAAAACCGCAGATGAGACTCAAGTATCGCCGAAATCATGCTCAATGAATTTCATTCAACATAGCCTGAATGACCCGTGTGTGCCCACCTAGCGTCGCCTCAAGGGTCAAATTGTGGTCTCCAGCAGAGGGAAATTGACATTTCGCCTGACAGTTCACTACAATCTTGTGGCTTGACGCTATTGGTCCTATATGTTGATCCTCGGGAGGATTTAAAAATGAAGCGTACTTATCAGCCTAACAAGAGGAAGCGCGCAAAGACCCACGGCTTCCGCGCCCGCATGGCAACCAAGGGCGGCCGCGCCGTCCTCGCCCGCCGTCGCGCCAAGGGCCGCAAGAGGCTTACCGTCTAGGCACGCCATGGAGACCATCAAATCCAAGCGAGATTTTGAAGCGGTCTTTTCTGGCGGGAAGAGAGTCAGCCATAGACTCGTCCGAGCTACAGTTTTAAAGTGCGACGAAGGCGACTTGGGAAAGGTCGCCTTTGTCGCACCTAAGCGACTGGGCAACGCGGTCTATAGGAACAGGTGCAAGAGGGTGCTTCGAGAGGCCGCCCGCTCGTGTGGCTTTCCCGTCCAGGGCACAAGAATCATCCTGTTCGCAACGAAGGCAACGCACGAAAGCTCCCCGGACGAAGTGTCCGAGGCGCTGCGAAGCCTTCTCAAGCGTTGTGGCATCAACGGCTAAGAACGGCGCTGGGCGAGAAGGGCTTGCCATATGGTTAAGAGAGTTCTTCTCGTCTTGATAAGGGGCTACCAGAAGTACCTTTCCCCGCTGTTCCCGCCATCTTGCATCTACGAGCCGTCTTGCTCCCAATATGCCCTCGAGGCCATTGGCAAGTACGGCGCCCTGAGAGGTTCATGGCTCGCCTTTAAAAGAATCCTGCGGTGCAACCCATTTCACAAAGGCGGCTATGACCCTGTCCCCTAGCTTTGATAACCGGAGGAATCCATGTGGGACTGGTTTATTGATTTCCTGATGCAGATACTGCAGTGGCTCGCCAACTTCAGCGGCGACTGGGGTATTGCCGTCATCATCCTCACCATCATCATCCGACTCCTGGTCATGCCGCTCATGACGAAGTCGACTGCCTCGAGCGCAAGAATGCAAGCGCTGCAGCCAAAGATGATGGAGATTCAGAACAAGTACGCGGACGATCCCGAGCGCCAGGCAGAGGAGCTTCGCAAGTTTACTGCAGAGAACAAGTTCAACCCCCTTGGGGGCTGCCTTCCCATCTTCCTGCAGATGCCCGTCTTCTTCGCACTCTTCACCGTCGCCAAGCAGGTCCCCTCGTCCGCTCACTTCCTCAACATCATGCCGTCCCTTGGCATGTCTGCCGCGCAGGCAATGGATAAGGGCATAAGCGTCGCGGCGGTTTATATCGTCTTTGACGTGCTGTTTGGCATCCTCACCTTCATCCCCATGATCATGAATCTCCAGAACACCTCCGAGGAGCAGCGCCAGCAGACTCTCGTCATGGGTGTTGTCATGGCCGCGATGATGCTCTGGTTTGGTTGGACCGTCCCTGGTGCCGTCCTTCTCTATTACGATACGTCTGCCGTTTGGCAGGTCGCACAGCAGAAGATCGTCACCCAGAGGGTCATGGACAAGGTCAAGGCCGAGACCGAGGCCAAGCTTGCGAACCAGGGTGTACAGGTCGACGTCGTGCGCAAGGAGCGCAAGCCGCGGCCGCACAAGAAGAACTAGAATTAGTGGATTCAGCTGCGCGGCCCCTTAGGATGGGTCGCGCTATCGTTTGTGGAGGTAACACGTGGAGGACGTTCAGAGTGCCTCTTCTGAAGAGAGCGAGCAGATGCAGACTCCTGTGATTGAGGATGAGTTCTCGAGCATTCGCGAACACTTCGAGAGCGACGTCGACCTCACCGATGAGGAAGTCGACAAGATCGCTGACGTCGCCGTGACGTACATCAGAGAGCTGCTTGGCTTCTTTGGCGAGGAGCACATCTCTATTGACGAGTATGACGGCGACGACGGCGAGCTCATCCTAGACATCAGTGGCGGAGACCTCGCAGTTCTCATCGGTAGGCACGGCAAGACGTTGGATGCCCTTCAGATGGTCATCTCTTCCTACCTAAGCAACAGGCTTAAGTTCCACTATCCAATCGTTGTCGATATAGAGGGCTACAAGAGCCGTCGCCGCGAGAAGCTTGCAGAGCTGGCACGCTCGGCCGCGGCACGAGCGAAGAAGCAACATGGACGCGTTGCGATGGCCCCCATGAATGCCTATGACCGTCGGATAGTTCATCTTGCGCTAATCGACGACGAAGAGGTAACCACCCATTCCGAGGGTAACGAACCTGAGCGAAGGGTAATTGTTACCTATGTGAAGGCATAAACTCAGCCCATATTGTTGAAGTCAGCGGGGAGACTGCCTTTAAGGCAGTCTCCCTTTTTGATTTGGCTCAGTTTGGTGCTGCGCAATGCGAAACAGGGGCGATACCTGAGTCTAAAGACGGCCCTGATGATATGCGATGAAGTTCCCCTTCCTGGAGCTGTGATTGATTGTCTCGTCGGTCGAGAGAGCAGTGAGATCGTAATGACACAAGAGGGGTCTCGCATGCAAAGCGAAGGTGTGAGCGACATATCGTAGGACTCCAAGCGAAAAGATTGGGTCTACATTGTCTTTACGGGACCATCGGAATGATGCACGCTAGTCGCCTATTTGATGGATGCAAGACTTCTAAGTGGCAGGTAAAGCAAGATTGCGTAGGCGTGTTGATGATCGACTGTCAATATGTGTTCTTATAGCTTTGCGGACTGCTTGGGAGTTTAGGCTAATGGCCTAAAGCACGTTATAGGACACCCCTTTAGAACGATCTTGGGACCAGTAGACGCTTCAAATGTAGACCTATCAACGTCCATCACGGGAATGTACGTGTCTGAGAGCAACGACTACAGAAGTACGACTGAATGTATTTATCGATAGCGTGCGTACGAATGTGTATAGAAGTGTCTGGGGTAACCTGGCGAAGACGGCCTGTCAAAATTCGTCCGGGAGGTTGCTGCTAGGCTCCTCCCATTAGGTTTGATTTGTGGCCCGTAAGGACAATGGTGGCCGAGCGTGATGCTGAAAGTGAACTGGCTGGAACATACCACATGGAGAACCTAACAGTCTCAACAATTTGAAGTGAGTGAATATTGTTGCACCCAGAATCTCGAATACTTCGATCGACTCAAATGCAAGTGAGATGATCATGTCGAACTCTGCAACACATTGCTCATAAGACGCGCACTTACTATTGAAGATTGCATCTAGCCACAAGCAGAATATTTAGTGGATGTGTAGTCACAGATGTTGATCAATGCCAGTTTGAGCTCTGGGATAGATTTGAGCCTGATTGATCATGCCATTTAGAAGAATGCAAGCTCACATCGATCCCCAATATGAATCCTCGGTTTATTCCGGGAGATCTTAGTAGGCTTTGGGATTTCAGAAGTCCGACGTAACGCGCATGGACATTCATAGTTCAACGCATTGGTCGAAACGAATCGCCTTAACGTACTGATTTGATGACAGAGGAAGAAGTAAATCATTGCTGATTAGAGCAGCTTCGGTTATTAAGGACTATGGCAGGTACAACACTTTAAAGAACGTAGGTCGTCGTCTAACTGGACATCAATCTACACAGATAAGTCTTGTTGCCATTAACTATGTTCAAGGACAATTTTGCTCGTGAGCCACAGGTCGCATGTACACTCAAATGGCCGAAAAGTCCTGAACTGCAGCTTTTCGTCTAAAATCTTTGCCATGTTGAAGGATGCCCTACCAATAACACTGGGACACTATGAACAAGGCGTTAGAATCTATACTCTCGAACCCTACAAATACATTTTATGACAATAAATCCCGATGCAAGAGATTCTGTCATGGCGAAGGAATGTCATTATGTTGGATAGTAAAATAGAATACGTAAACGTACTAAAGCAAAGAGCGCTGCAGTATGGAATAGCGATAAATGATGCTGAAGCCTGTAAGCTATTGCATCATCTAAAATTGGTGATTGAAGCTAATGAGTCAATAAACCTAACGAGAATTACTTCTATATGCGAAGGCATCAACCTTCATATACTTGATTCCCTACTCTATATCGCTGCTAATGAGAGTATCAGGGAGTCTAGTGGGAAATTGCTTGATATTGGTACCGGAGCAGGATTTCCTGGTATCCCAATAGATATATGTTCTCCAATGCAGGTAACAATGATCGATTCTGTCGGTAAGAAAGTGAGGGTACTTCAAAGCTTTGTAGATGAACTCAAACTTGGAAACAAGACCGAATGTATCCAAAGCAGAGCGGAAGAATTTGCAAGTGATAGAAGTGAGTCATTTGAATTTGTGACTGCCAGAGCTGTTGCCCAACTGTCTACTCTTATAGAGTATGCAACTCCTTTTCTAAAATTGAATGGCAAGGCAGTATTCTCTAAAGGCAGACTCTCGTCTGATGAATTTGAACATGCGAAATTGACAGCTCAGATTTGCGGCATGAAACTTGTTTCACATGAAACATTTGAGCTTCCTCATGAATCTGGCCATAGGGAACTCCTTACATATGTTCGTGAAAAAGATCCGAAGGTAAGACTTCCACGAAGGAATGGATTAGCAAAGTCAGAACCTTTGTACATGAAGTTGAAGTAGCGTTTCACGTGAAACATTGTCGGACACTGAGCACGAGTCGGTTCCTTCAAACGATGTGTAGCTATGTTGATGTGAACTAGATACAATGTTTCACGTGAAACAAATTTGTGGATGGAGGAGCCTTGGGATTTGAAGAAGTAAAGAGAGCATTTCCGGACAGAGATGCAAAAGTAATGGCGATTATCAACCAAAAAGGCGGTGTTGGAAAGTCAACGACTGCCGTGAATCTTTCTGCAGCGCTCGGAGAAAATAAAAAGAAGTGTCTTGTTATAGATTTAGATCCTCAGGGAAACACGACGAGTGGATATGGAATAGAAAAAGAAGAGCTCGAATACGATGTTTATGATGCACTGCTACAGGACTATCCAATCGAGAAGCTGATAGGAGACACTGTAGAGCCAAATGTCTTCGTTATACCGGCAACAATACAGCTTGCTGGTGCAGAAATCGAATTAGTTTCTGCAATGGCTCGTGAGAGCATCTTGAAGAGCATACTTGATCCAGTCAAAAACAAGTTCGATTACGTGTTTATCGACTGCCCCCCATCGCTTGGATTGTTGACGATAAATGCACTTGTTGCTGCAGACTCACTCCTAATTCCGATTCAATGTGAGTTTTACGCACTCGAAGGCGTGACCAAGCTGCTCGAATCAATGAAAATGGTTAAGGCTAGACTAAACCCAGACTTGGATGTATTTGGTGTAGTTATGACCATGTATGATGCGCGTACAACTTTGTCGAAACAGGTAGTCGAAGAAGTAACGAAATACTTTGGTAGGAAAGTCTTTAAAACAATAATTCCCAGGAATGTAAAACTCTCTGAGGCACCCTCGCATGGTCTTCCGATTACTATGTATGCACATGTAAGCAAGGGTTCTCTTGCATACATGAAGCTCGCAAAAGAGGTGACAAGGCGTGGCTAGAAAAGGCGGTCTTGGCAAGGGGTTAGAATCGTTGATGGGCAGCGCTGATGCAGAAATTAGTGCTATCTCTCCAGAAGCGAGCTTACCGATTTCAAAAATCAAGGTTAACAAGGACCAGCCTAGAAAACAATTTGACAAAGAGGCTTTAGAGGAGCTGGCAGACTCTATCAAGCAAAATGGAGTGCTGCAACCTATACTTGTAAGAAGAATCGGACAGAATTATGAAATCGTTGCCGGTGAAAGAAGATATCAGGCTGCGAAACTAGCAGGACTCAAAGAAATCCCTGTCAATATCAAAGATATCTCAGACAAAGAAGTATTCAAACTTGCTCTTATAGAGAATCTTCAGCGCTCAGATCTGAATCCTATAGAAGAGGCACAAGGATATAGGAAGCTACTTGAGCAAGATGGACTAACTCAAGAGCAACTCGGTCAGGCTTTGTCGAAATCAAGATCTGCGATTGCAAATACTTTAAGGCTGTTAGATTTGCCAGATGAAGTGCAGCAAATGATGCTCGAAGGTAAACTGACGGCAGGGCATGCAAGAGCAATTCTCGCGGTTGCTGGTGTTGAAGGTAAAATAAGGCTGGCAGAGAAAGTTGTTCAGGAGAACTTGACTGTCAGACAGACAGAAAATATGGCTCCATTGTTTTCTGACAAAGACACCCAAAAGACAACGACAACAAGAGAACCTACGCCAACTTCATATAAACGCGCTGCTAGACAACTCAGAACGGTATTGAATACAAACGTTAAAGTAAAGAAGCTAAGAAATAGGAATAAGATTGAGATCGAATTCACCACTGAGGATGATCTTGCGAGAATCGTTGATATGTTGTCTTCAGTCCAAGAAGGTGAAGGTGACTAGTTGAGACGTTTGAATACCATTCTCCTATCGGTGGCAACAGTTGCAACCGGAGCATATATAGTTTGGCGCGTGCTACTAAATGATGATGCCCGTGCATCTGTCGTAGAGACATTGAACCAAGTTGTTCATACGGCAAAGAACATGCGAGAGACGACAAATAGACAAAATGGCACTAGTCATAAGACTGAAGACGTCTTCAAAGATGACGTGATAGAGCAGTGGGGCTCTATCGGATACTAAGTAAAAAAGAGGGGCTGAAGCCAATAGGTTTCAGCCCCCACTCTTCTATTCTTCGGTCCTTATCGTCTTAAGGCACGCTCGACATTTTGCCTAAGCTGTCCACACGCCGCATCGATATCGGAACCTCTGGAGTTACGTATCGTTGCCTCAACGCCTACGCTTGCGAGACGTCTAACAAACTCCTGGGCGCGAGCCTCAGAAGTAGGCTGGAACTTCGATCCCCTTACATTGTTAAGTTGAATCAGGTTAACGTGGGCAAGGTTGCTGCGACAAAAGTCGCATAGCGAAGCTAGCTCCTCCTCAGTGTCATTGACCCCCTTAATGAGGGCATATTCGTATGTCGGTCGTCTTCCTGTCTTATCTACATACTCTCCCATTACGTCGTAGAGATGAAGTAGGGAGTACTTCTTAACTCCCGGCATCAGCATGTCGCGAGTTCTCTGCACAGCCGAATGGAGCGAAACAGCCAGTGTAAACTGCTCGGGTTCGTTGGCGAACCTCTTGATCATGGGAATCACGCCACAGGTCGACACGGTTAGATGCCTTGCGCCTATTCCTGCACCTTCAGGAGAATTGAGCTTGCGCAGCGCACCAAGTACCGCATCGTAGTTCATGAAGGGCTCACCCTGACCCATCATTACGACGCTGGTAACACGTGTATCAAAGTCATCTCGAATATGCATAACTTGTTCGTAAATCTCGCCAGCGGTGAGGCTTCTCGTAAGCCCAGCTGCTCCGGTAGCGCAGAAAGCGCAACCCATGGCGCAACCAGCTTGTGACGAGGCACATACGGCAAGCTTTCCACGACTGGGCATTCCAACACATTCGACCGATACGCCATCATCGTAGCGAAGAAGATATTTTCTGCTTCCGTCCTGCGATACCTGCTTCACAACCTCTTCGACCCCACCCATGGAGCAGCGTTCGGAGAGCGCCGCGCGAAGGGATTTGGGCAGGTTTGTCATGTCGTCAAAGGATGATGCGTTCTTCTCCCAAACCCATTCCTCAACTTGCTTTGCACGGAACTTGGGCTGACCCATCTCCTCGAACAGGGCCAAGAGATCCTTGTGGGAAAGTGTGTGAATGTCTGGGCGGTTTGACGTCTTCGAACCTGGCTGCCTAGTGTTGTCATCTTGCATGATTTGGGACCTCGCCTGAGTCTGGTTGTACTTGTGGAGTATCCTCTTCTGAGTTATCTCGCCTATCGAGTTGATACTACCGCACGATGTGGCATGTTAAGGAGTCTAAGATGGAGAAGACCGACGTTACACAATATAAAGTTGCCGTTCTTGCAGGTGGTTGGTCTGACGAAAGGGAAATTTCCCTGCAGTCGGGAAAGGCTTGCGAGAAGGCGTTGCGCAACGCTGGTTTTAAGGATGTCGACTTTTTGGACGTGGCGGCCGACGACTTCGTGACGTCGCTCGCAAACGGTGGGTACGACGTGGCGTTTGTTGCCATGCACGGCCGTTACGGCGAGGACGGATGCATACAGGGTATGCTTGAGATTATGCATATTCCATATACGTTCTCTGGTGTGCTTGCCTCGGCAACCGGAACCGAGAAGGAAGTTGCAAAATCTATATATCGCTCAGCGGGAATTCCAGTTCCCGAAGGTGTCGATGTCGCATGCGATGCGGAAATCGACGAGGCCGAGGCCGCCAAGATGGTAGAGCGTCTTGGCCTCCCCATCTTCGTGAAGCCCGCGGCAAACGGCTCCAGCTATGGTGTGACACGTGTGACCAGTGCGGACGAGATTGCGACCGCCGTGAAGAAGGCCGGTGCCGAGGGAGACAGGGTGCTGGTGGAATCTTGCATCGAGGGCACGGAGATCTCCGTCCCGGTCATAGGCAACGAGGATGCTCGGGCACTTCCGATCATCGAGATTGTGACTGGTGCGGACTTCTATGACAGCAAGGTGAAGTATGAGCCCTCCGCTCTTCACCATGTCATTCCGGCACGTTTGCCGGAGGCTCCCTACAAGAAGGCTCAGGAGCTTGCCGTCCGAGCCCACAGGGCGCTTGGATGCCTGGGCGCTTCCAGGAGCGACTTTATCGTCAAGGCCGACGGGACGCCGGTCATCCTCGAGACCAACACCATTCCCGGCATGACCGAGTCGAGCTTGCTCCCCGACTCCGCCAGGCATGACGGCATCGAGTTTCCCCAGCTATGCCGCATGTTCGTGGAGTTTGCCCTCCAGGCTCACGCGAAGGACAAGGAGTAGGTGTACTGAATGGCGAAGGCAGAAGCGACCAAGGCTCCCTCGACGACCGTAGAGTCACTCCTCATGCCAGGGACACCCTCCTCCGTCAGGGAAAGGTATCTGTCGCTGGAGGAGCGGGCTCTCACGACAGATTTCGGCCCGCTCGAGGAGGACATCGTCGTTATTGACACCGAGACGACGGGGCTCTCGTTCAAGAACTGCGACCTCATAGAGATTGCCGCGGCGCGCCTGAGCGGACGGGAAGTCGTGGACCGCTTCCAGACCTTCGTGCACCCGCATGGCCCCATACCGAAGGAGATAACTGCCCTTACGCATATATCTGACGTAGACGTAGCGGATGCCCCCTCTGCCGAGGATGCAGTCCGCGCCCTGTCAGAGTTCGTTGCCGGCTCGCCGGTCCTTGCGCACAACGCGACGTTCGACAGGACGTTTATCGAGGGTGTGTCGGGCGGCCGCGACGTGACGGACAACTGGATCGACACGCTGTCTCTTTCCAGGATTGCCCTGCCCCGCCTGCGGTCTCACAGGCTTTCGGATATGGCCCAGGCCTTCGGGTGCGACTCTGTCACGCACAGGGCGATGGCAGACGTGGACGCCCTCTGTGGCATGTGGCGCATTCTGCTTCTTGGGCTAAGCGATCTGCCGGTTGGCATGCTCGCTCTTCTCGCCCAGATGCACGAGGACGTCGAATGGTCGTTCAGGCCGATTATCAGGCACGTCATGCTCCAGAAGGACAACGTGGATGCTCCGTTCTCTTTGAAGGAGCTGCGCCACGGGCTTCTGGCGGAGGATTCCGTGGAGCCGCGCGGCGATGCGGCCGAGAAGAGCGGTCACCTCAGGGTGATGAGCCAGGGCGAGGTGAGGTCTGCGTTTGGGCCGGACGGGGTGGTGCCGAGGCTGTACGAGCACTACGAGCCGCGTCCCGAGCAGGTAGAGATGGCCTTGCAGGTAAGGGACGCGCTCGCCTCGTCGACGCACCGCGCCATCGAGGCTGGTACGGGCGTTGGCAAGTCCATGGCATATCTGCTCCCCGAGGTGGACTTTGCCCGCCGAAACGGTGTGACCGTTGGCGTGGCCACAAAAAGCAACGCGCTTACCGACCAGCTTGTGACCCACGAGCTTCCCGCGCTTTCCGACGTGCTGGGAGGGGTCTCCTTCACGAGTCTCAAGGGCTACGACCACTACCCCTGCCTGCACAGGATGGACCAGGCGGTGCAAAACGCGCTGCCGGAGGAGCTTCTGGGGCAGTCTGGCAGGTCTCTTACGGCCGTGGAGGAGGACGTCCTGACGGCGCTCGCGGTGACGTATGCGTTTAGCTGCCAATCCCCCGATGGCGACCTGGACGCCCTTGGCATCAGGTGGCGCTATGTCCCTCGGCCGCTTCTGACCACGACGCCCGCGGAGTGCCTGCGCGGAAAGTGTCCGTACTTCCCGAACGAGTGCCTGGTACATGGGGCCCGCCGCCGCGCGGCGTCGAGCGACGTCGTCGTGACGAACCACTCGCTGCTGCTGCGCGACATCGACATGGACGGGAAGATACTGCCGCCCGTGAGGAACTGGGTGGTGGACGAGGCGCACGGCTTCGAGGCCGAGGCCCGCCGGCAGTGGGCCGTGGAGGTCTCGGGCGAGCGCGCCCGCACGGGGTTCGAGCTGCTTGGGGGCTCGAAGACGGGCGCGATTCACAACGTGATGACGAGGGCCACGGGGTTGGAGGGGTCTACGTTTCTTATAAGGCTCCTCACCAAATGTGCCGCATCAAGTGCGCGGGCACAGGTTGCCATGTCGGACACACTTGTTGCGCTCCACGACCTTGCGAAGGTGGCCGGCCCCGGCAGCGGGTACGACAGCCTCACGGTGTGGCTTGACGAAGAGGTGCGCGCCACGCCGGAGTGGGCGTCGCTTTCCGAGGCGGGACATGCCGCGGCTGACAAGCTCGAAGAGGCCGAGAAGGACGTGCGCTCCGCGGTTGAGGAGCTTGGCAAGGTGGCGCCCCAGCTTGGCGCCGACCTTAACGAGGCTGGCCGCTTCCTGGGCGATCTGAAGGACGGCCTTCGGCTGATAGTGGAGGGCACGGACGAGACATACGTTTACTCCGCGCAGGTGGCGCGCCGCAAGAAGGACATGTCTTCCGAAAAGCTGCTGGCAGAGAAGCTCGACATTGGCGCCGACCTGGGCGAGCGATGGCTGCCCGAGATGCAGAGCGTCGTGTTTACCTCTGCAACCATCGCGGTGGGCAAGAGCTTCGACCACTTTGACCATGCCGTCGGGCTCGACAGGCTTGGCAAGGACATGCACAAGGACGTGCGCCTGGATTCGAGCTTCGACTATGACTCGCACATGTCTGTGGTGGTTGCGAAGGACATGCCCAGGCCCAACGACCCGCGTTATCTGGACAGCCTGTGTGACCTGCTGTTTGACGTGCACAGGTCCATGGAGGGGTCCGTGCTCACCCTGTTCACGAACAGGAGGGACATGGAGCTTGCCTACGGGGCGCTGAAGCCAAGGCTCGCCGGCGTTGGACTTGAGGTTCTGTGCCAGGAAAGGGGCTCTTCTCCCCGGCGCCTTCGCGAGAGCTTTCTGGCGGACAAGAGCCGCTCCCTGATGGCGCTCAAATCGTTCTGGGAGGGGTTTGACGCCTCTGGGGACACGCTGCGCTGCGTGGTGATTCCCAAGCTCCCGTTCGCCAGCCCGCGCGACCCGCTTGTGCGCGAGCGAGAGCGCCGCGAGGACCGCGCGTGGTGGAAGTACTCGCTGCCCGAGGCAGTCATCGAGGTGAAGCAGGCAGCTGGAAGACTGATACGCAGCGCTTCTGACAGCGGCGTTTTGGTGCTTGCGGACTCCAGGCTGGTCACGAAACGTTACGGTCGGCAGTTTCTGACGTCCCTGCCCAAGACTTCCGGCACCATGCTGGAGTGCGAGAACGTGGGCAGATACATAGAGATGTGGCGAAAGTCGCACGAGTAGGCATGCTGCGGGTGTCTGCGCTGGGTGCGCGGGCGCCCGCAAGCTATGTGCAAGCGTGTGCGGCAAGGGCAATGACCGGCGACCCTACGCCTGCAGCGCGGACCTTGCGTACTGGCGCACAAGCTTGCACATGTCTGCATCCTCGATAACGACGGAGTCGCCGCAGGCAGCGAGCCTTCGGGGAAGCCACGTGCCGCCAAAGTAGGGGCAGCTCACGAACGTTGTGCCGGAGGCCAGCGGCGTAAAGCTCGTCTGGTTCCACGGAAGCGCGTCCACAAGCGCCTGGTCGAGAAGAACGAAGCGAATCGTGCGCTGGGGCGCGCCGTCGGGTGCGACATTCGGCACGTTGAAGTGACCTTCTGCAACGGTGACGCCAGTCATGCGGTCTATCCTGAAGTTGCGCATGGAAGAGCGGGAGAGGTCGTAGCCCTCGAGGTACCACTGCCCGTTCCGGTGCGAGATGGCGCCGGGCTTCACAAGGCGGCTGCTGTGCTGTCCGGTGGTGGACGTGTACCCAAACGAGATGATGTTTCGGCTGGTTATGGCATCCGCACAGGTGGGAAGGACCTTTGGACAGGAAGATTCTTGCATGGCAGCCGCAAGGCCCGCGACGGCGGGCGCGTCACCGATGGCTGCAGACAGACTTTGCGAGAGCTTCTGGAAGAGAGGGTCCTGGGGCTCTACCCCCGCAAGTAACAGGGCTGCTATCAGCGATACGGACTCCGTCAGCGTAAGGCGAATGGGCCTTCCGGCGGTGGTGCCGAACAGGAGGACCGCCTCGCTCATGTCGTCGTCCGTGGCAAGGGGAAGCCTGTTGAGGCTCTCCTCGTCCGAAGCGCCGATGAGCAGGCTGAGCAGGTGCTTTGCATGAGCGATGGTGCAACCCAGGCGCTGTGCCACCACGTTTGCGCTGATGGTGGCGCCCTCCGAGTCGAGCGAGCCGATGAGGGCGGAAAGCTGCCGAGCCTCGAGCACCCCTCCCTTGCGGCCGCGCCGTCGTGGGTGGGACTGACTTGCATGTGACTTTCCTGCCGCCAGCCAGGGGTCGAGGGCCCGTGGCTGGCAATCGCTTGCCGCCAGCAGAATGCTGCGATATGCCTGCACCAGGGACTCTGGCTCCACGGGCGCGACGGCGGCGTCAATGGACCAGGTGGCCGCGACCTGCGCGTTCGATACGGGCACGCCCTGCACGAGGCCATCTTCCATCGCGTAGCCCCGCGCGGCAAGCTCGGATACGCCCGGGGCACAAGGGTCGCCCGTGTGACCTGCCGCGCCAAGGGGCGAGAAGGACGCGCGCAGCGTGACCTCGCCCATCTGGAACGGAAGCCTGACGAAGTCGCCTATGCAGAAGTCTTGCGGCACCTCGTACGTTCGCGAGGCGATTGCCCTTACCTTGCGGAAGCGGTCGAGACGGAACGTCCGCGGGGATGAGGCTACGGCGCGGGAGTCCCTGTCATACTCGCACGCGACGAAGTACGTCTGCTCCCTGAAGCCGAAGGAGCCGTAAAGGGCAAGGCAGTAGTCCTTCTCGGCAGCGTCTTTTGGCTGGTAGCGCACGTCTATGGGGTGGCGTGCCTGCAGTGCGTCCAGAAGCTCGGCAAGGGTCGAGTCCCACGGTTTGCCGCCGGTGGCGTCGCGGCGCGTCACCACTGCGTTGTACCTGCGGTTTATCTTTGCGAGTGCGAGGGTGAGCTCGTCTCGGTACGGAAACGCCGGGTCGTTTGCAAGCGGCATACACGCAACGTCGATGAACGCGGCGTCCTGCCTCGTGAGCTCCTGCGGATGGGCGAACGTTGCCTGCGCGTCGATGGCCCACAGCGCCCCGCTGGCGTTGCGCCCGGACTCGACCACGGCTACGCCGCAGGTAGAAAGCATCTTTCTGTCGCGCTGGAACTTCTTGAAGAACGCCTGCTCGTCGAGGTCCGGATAGTAGAGGGAGCGGATGGTGGCCGTTGGCATGGGCACCCTGCTGGCCGCGAGGCCGATCATGAGGGAAGAAAGCCGCAAGGCCTGGATGTCGTCGCTGTTGCGATCGTCAAACTCGCCTTCCGCGGTGTTCTTGCTTTGCCTTGCCATGCTCTCACTTTCCCTGGCGGATATCTGCGCCTGCTCGCGCGCCTGCTCGCGCGCCTGGACCGCGTGCCTCCGGGCGACCTTTGGCCGCTTGATTACCCTCCAATATAGGGTAGGTTATGCGCGTTTGGGAAACGCGGGAAGAGAAGACGTATACTCAGACGATGGAGTACTAGCGGAAAATCGTTGCCTGGGGCAAAGGACAATAGCATGGCGACAACTCGCACCTATCTTGATTACCTAGACGAGAAGATCGACATCTCGCCCGCCAACAGCCAGGAGGAGCTTGACGCTGCCGAGCTGATGGGCTCCCTTATGGAGGAGCACGGTCTCGACGTTCAGATGCAAGAGTTTGATGCGCCGTCACAGGGGAAGCTTGCGCACTACGTGCTTTACATAGTTATGTTTGTGGGTATTCTGTTGGCGGGGTTTTTGGGGACCATCGCCGGCGCGGTGGGCCTCATTCTTGTGGCGGCTTCCTTCGTGCTGCTTGCCATGGAGTTTGCCGGCCGTGACGTGCTGGGCAACATTGGCCCTAGAGGTCGCAGCCAGAACGTAATCGGCGTGCACCGCGCCACCGGCCCGCTTGTGATGAAGGGCAACCGCCCCATCGTGATTGTGGCTCATTACGACAGCCCGAACGAGGACCTGCTGAGCCGCCCCCAGATTGCAAGGTACCAGCCCACGTTGAAGCGCGCGACGTTCTATTGCGCGGTGGTCGTCCCGATCTGCGCGCTGGTACAGCTGATGGGCTTTCTTCCAGAAGGCTTTAGGCACATATTCTGGATCGTGGGCATTCTGGCGTCGCTTCCGCTGCTGGCGGTGGGAGTCTCTGCCATCTATCAGAAGTTTGCACCCTGCACGACGGGTGCGAACGACAACAAGGCCTCTCTTGCGGCAATGCTGGGCGTGATGGACATGGTGCGTCCCGCCGACGATGCCGCGAAGCGCTATGTTGCGCTGCACCCGCGCCAACCGATGGAGGAGCTCCCGCGGGAGGAGCTGGCTCAGCAGGGCGAGGAGTATGCGGAGCCGCTTGCCGGCGAGGGGCAGTACGCTGGCGAGGACGGCTACTACCCTGCCGAGGCGGCTGCCGGGGAGAACGCTACCGAAGAGGTTGCTCAGGCACAGCCCGTGCCGGAGGTCCAGGTGGAGCCCGAGGCGACGGCAGATGCGGCAGGCTCGACATCCGCTGTGGAGCCGTCTGACGCGGAGGGCGCGGACGCGTACTACCCCGAGGCATACGACGTCGCCGCGCCGGAGGCCGCTGCCAACGCCGCGCCGGCCGCGGAGCCCGAGGTGCCGACGAACCCCGTTGCCGCCTTCTTCAAGAAGGCCTCTGCAAGCATCGCCGGCGGTGTGCGCACCATTCGCGACGAGGTGGAGGCGCATCGCGCTGCCAACGCCGCGCACGCGGCCGAGCAGACCGCGGAGGGCGAGGACTTTGCCGAGGCGACCGCCGGCTATCCGGAGGACTTTGCCACGGAGGAGGAGCCGCAGGGCGAGAAGAGCGAGGCCCCCGCGCCGCGCGCCGACGTGTCCGGTGCGCATGACGTGCACGTGCGCCGCGCGACCCCGCTGCCCGCGCAGGTTCCGGAGGTCGACCCGTTTGAGGACAACGTCCGCCGCGGTCCGGACTTCATGGGGAGCCTGAACATTCTTCCAGCTGACTGCGAGATCGTGTACGACAATCCGCCGCGCCCGCGCCCGGACCTCTCTAACCTTCCGGAGGTCCCCGAGATTCCGGACTTCACGGCGGAGTTTGAGGAGAAGTACGCCGCGTCCTTCTCGCCCAAGGCGCCCGAGGCCCAGCCCGCGTCCGACTCGGCTGCCGATGCCGTTGCGCCGCGCGACGTCGAGCCGCTTGCCGCCGTGCAGCCGCATGTGGCAGGGGATCTGGACGAGACGAGGTATTCTCCCGTCGCGGCTGGCAACCCCTATATAGAGAGCACGCCCGCCGAAGTCGACTACATACATTATGTGACGTACGACGAGCAGTACCCCATTGTTGAGGAGTACGAGGTAATAGAAGAGCCGAAGCATGACGAACCGGGCGACTCGGGCGAGGCGCCGGGAGCCGCCGCGGCTGAGGCGACCGACGCGACGCGTGGCGACGAGGCCACGCCGGTTGCGGGTGGACCCGCTTCGGATGCATCGGACTATGCGACGGATGCCGTTGCGGCACCGGCTGACGAACCCGCGCAGACAACTGATAGGCACGACGTCACGTCGCGCGAGGACACCGCGCACATGGACGCGGCCTCCGCTGTCGACGACAGCCAGCCCCACCTGATTGACCTTCCAGAGATCGAGCCTCACTACACGGCAATCGGCCATGCGGTTCCCGAGGTTATATATGAGGACGAGCCCGAGCCCGCGCCCGACGCTGCGCCTGCCGGGCAGCCGGAAGCCGCGCAGGATGAGCAGACCGTGGCACAGGCGCCCGCGTCTGATGTGGATCTTGCGCCGGAACAGGAGTGGGATTCCGACGAGTCCGATGCTGCTGTGGACGAGGATTCCACGGGCGACGAGGCCGCGGATGCCGAGCAGACAACTGCAGAGGACGACGAGTTTCTCATCCCCGTGAACAACGACGCGGCGGAGTCCTACTACTATGATGCGCCCACCCTCGAAGGCGATGACGCCGAGAAGGACGAGACCACTGCGGCCGAAGGCGTTGACGATGGTGCGGACGTCGTGCCGACCGAGGATGATGCCGCCGACGAGGCTTCGTGGGAAGAGCTGGTTACCGTTGGAACCGCGCGGCCGCCGGAGTCGCAGAAGGCGTCTGGCTTCCTGGCGAAGCTGAAGTCGCTGTTTGCCGGACATGGTGCTCGTCAGAAAACCGCAAGGTATGCGGCACCGGGCGAGGAACCCCTGCCGGTTGACTCGACGGCGGACATGCCGGTGCTCCACCTGGAAGACGACGACAAGAGTGAGCCAGGCGAGCACACTGCAGCCAACGTTGACCCGACGCAGGGATACGAGCCCGTCTCCCAGGAATCTGCAAGCGATTGGGACGCGCAGCCGTACGCCGAGTATGCTGAGGAAGACTCGGCGGACTACGACGATGATTACCGTGTCGACGCGACGGACGACAATGACGCGTACGACGACCATGACTATGAGGTTGCGCCGGCCGGCGAACTGCATGATGCATCGTTTGGGCAGGAGCCCGCGCCCGAAGCCGAGGTTGCGCCCGAAGCCGAGGTTGCGCCCGAAGCTGAGCCCGCGTCGGAATACGAGGCTGCGCCCGAGTACGAGCCAGAGGCCGAAGCGGCGCCGGAGGAGGAGCACGGCTTTGCCGCGACCTTTGGCGTTGACTCCATTGGGGACGACGCCCCGATAATAGAGGACTACGAGGTCATCGAAGACACCAGGGCGGACGACCCGAAGGCGCGTGGCTCGCAGCTGCCTGATGCGGACGCGACCCCTTACCAACAGTCGGCGCCGGAGGAGGAATTCTCGGACGAGGCCGCGGACGACACCGCGCGGCTTGACGCCCTCGAGGCAACGGCTCACCTTAAGCCGCTTCGTCCCGCCACGCTGAGGGACGAGTACGGCGATGGCGTGGAGCCAATGCCGGCGTACGACGAGCCGGAGGACGTGGCCTCGCAGGAGGAGCCCGCCACAGCGGACGATACGACGGAGCAGGGCGCCGTGCCCGCCGAGCCGCTTGAGGCTCCGGTTGCGACGCAGGCTGACGAGACGGCGCCGGAGGTTGCTGCGCAAGTGGCCGAGGTAGAGGCGCTGCCGGTGGCCGGCACCGCCGAGAACGTGACGGAGCCTGCGGACGACGCGGGCGAGCCGCTGGGCGGTGATGGCGTGGCGCGCGCCGAGGCGGATCGCGACGTCGACGAGACGGCGGATGCCATGGAGGAGACAGAGTCGCAGTTGTCTTCCGAGGCGGAGGCGACTGGGGCCATGTCTGGCTACAGCTTTGTTCCAAACGAGGAGGTTCCCGAGGAGGAGCTTGCCGCAAAGGACGCATCCGGCCTGGACGCTCCCATCGAGGACGACACCCCTGCGGAGAAGATCCCGGCGCCGCGGCCGATTGACGACCCAAGCTGGGGCCGGAGCGAGTTCAGGCCGGCCCACAACAGCATGGCCCGCCGCGCCGTGCTGTTTGACCTGCCGGATCCCAGCGAGGCTACGACCGACCCGTTTGGCACGGGCAACATTGGCAACTCCGGCGCGCTTCGCACCGGGCGCGCCCCCATTGCGGCCGGCGCCGAGAAGGTGGACTCCGCGCCGCTTGGCACGCGTGAGCCCATCGGCCTGGTCAACGGCACCCATGCCATGCAAGACGAGGCCAGCCGCCTGAGCGGAGGCGCGGAGCGAACCAGACAGGCGCAAGCTGCCGCGGCGCGCAAGCGCTTCTCGTCCCTTTTTGGCAATAGGGAGAAGCGCCGCGACCCAGAGCCGGAGCAGCAGTCCATGGGAGAGTGGCTTGGTGTGGGAGACGACTTCGACGCGAAGACGGACGGCCGCAAGATTGGCGACTGGCAGCACTTTGGCGAGGACGAGAAGAACGGCGACTCCGGTCGCCGCGGAGACTGGAAGGGCGGTGCCACCACGCGCTCTGGCTTTAGGGTCGTGGAGGGCGACGGCGACGATTCCGCCGGCGCCTATGGCGGGCAGCCGTACGACGACCAGCCGGCCTACGACGACCAGCAGCCAACCTATGACGACCAGCCTCAGGCCGACGACGCCGCCCCGCAGGCGGAGGGCTACGACCTGTACCCGGTGGACGATTCTGCCTACCAGCAGGGAGCGACCGATTCCGGCGCAGACGCGGCGGCAGGCGCCCAGGGCTATGCAGTCGACGGCTACGCGCAGGGCGCGGCGCCCGCGGACGCGTATGCGGGCGCGGAGGTCGCCGGGCAGGAGCCCACGCAGGAGGACCTGCGCCAGGCCATACTTGGCATGAGCAACGACGAGCTGCTGGCGCACGACATCTACTTCGTGGCGCTGGGCGCGTCGAACGTGGACCATGCGGGCATGAAGCACTTCCTGGCGGAGCACCGCGGCGACATCCGCGGCGCCTTCCTGGTGAACCTGGATTCCGTTGGCGCGGGCGACCTGGTGTTCCTGACGCACGAGGGCCGCACGAACACGCGCCGCTCTGACAGGAGGATGGGCAGGATGCTGATGGGCATAGCAAAGGACCTGCACATTCCGCTGGGCAGGGCGAAGCTCGACTGGGGAGAGACCGACGCGACCCTGGCCATGCAGAACTCCGTGCGCGCGACGACGCTCATGGGCATGAGCCCGGACGGCGTGCCGGCGCTTTCCGCAACAGCGGACGACGTGCCAGAGAACGTGAACCCGTCGCAGGTGGTGGCGGTTAGCGACCTGATCGCAGAGCTGATCCGTCGCTCGTAGGGGCAGGCGACGGGATTTCGAAAGGCGGACGCATGTCTAGCAAACGCGAAGACGAAACGAGGGCCGATGGCATCTCGCCGGAGCTAGACCGGCTCTCGGCTGCGCTCATGGGGGATGCCCTGGACCTGCTGGCCGCCGGCGAGGACGTGAACGTGCTGCTGGTGGCATCGGACGCCAAGGGAAACGTCGCGTCCTTCTCGTTTTCTGACGACGGGATCGAGGAGTGCCTCGAGGGCGCGCGCGACAAGGTGCGCGAGCTTGCGAAGGCCAAGGGCGACGCGGAATCCGGCGTGGGGGAGCCCGTGCGCTATGCCATCACGTACGTGGGCGCCGTGGCGGACGAATCCGGCACGTACCAGGACGCCCTGTTGCTGGAGTTTGGCGAGAAGGGCTACAGGTCGTACTCGGCATACTCATACTTCAAGGGCAAAGGCACGGGCGAGGGATTTGCCTGGACCGATCCCGCGCCCGCAGGGGAGCTAGAGCCCCTGCTGTGAGGGCACGTCCTTCTCGCCCGAGAAAACCAGACGCGCGGCAGGCCGGCCTTGTCTTGAGGCTGCCTGCTGCGAGCAGTTTAGATGGAAAGCGGCAGGCGGCGCTTTTGCACGTGCCTGCGTGCTATAAAGTTTTGCAGGTTACACCGCTGAATTGACAGAAGAGGTAAACATGCTCCAGGAGCACATCAGGAACATCGCAATCATCGCGCATGTCGACCACGGCAAGACGACGCTGGTTGACCAGATGCTGAAGGCGACGCATGCCTTCCGCGAGAACCAGCAGGTTCAGGAGCGCGTGCTTGACTCCAATGACCAGGAGCGTGAGCGCGGCATCACGATTCTTGCGAAGAACATCTCCATCGAGTACAAGGGCGTGAAGATCAACGTGATCGACACGCCGGGCCACGCAGACTTTGGCGGCGAGGTGGAGCGCGTGCTGAAGATGGCCGACGGCGCCGTTCTGCTGGTGGACGCGGCCGAGGGCCCCATGCCGCAGACGCGCTTTGTGCTTTCGCACGCCATCGCGGCGAACCTGCGCATCATGGTGTGCATCAACAAGATCGACCGCGAGGGCGCGAACCCCGAGAAGGCGCTGAACGACTGCCTCGACCTGATGATGGACCTGGGCGCCGACGACGACCAGCTTGAGTTTGCCATGGAGCACGTGGTGTACGCGTCTGCCGTGAACGGCTACGCGCGCCTGGACCCCGACGACGGCAACATGGACATGTACCCGCTGCTTGACATGATCGTGGACGCGCTGCCCGCTCCGGACGTGGACGTGGACGGCCCGCTGGCCATGCAGTGCGTGACCGTGGACCACTCCGACTACGTGGGCCGCATTGGCATCGGGCGCATCTATTCTGGCACCATCCACGCGGGCGACAAGATCCTGGTTGTGAAGAACGACGGCTCGCGCGCCATGAGCCAGGTGAAGCAGCTGTTCACGTTTGACTACCTGGGCCGCAAGGAGTGCACGCAGGCGGAGGCCGGCGACATCGCGGCCGTGGTGGGCCTTGACTCCACCGACATCGGCGACGTGTACACCGACCCCGAGAACCCCGTCGAGCTCGACCCGATCGAGATCGACCCGCCCACGCTCTCCGTCATCTTCGAGCCCAGCACGAGCCCGCTTGTCGGCCGCGAGGGCGACATCGTTGGCGGCCGCCAGCTTAAGGAGCGCCTGGAGCAGGAGCGCGAGAACAACGTGACCATGCGCATCGAGGAGACCCCGGACAAGACCGGCGTCGAGGTTGCGGGTCGCGGCATCCTGCACCTGTCCGTCCTGATGGAGCAGATGCGCCGCGAGGGCTTCGAGTTCCAGGTTGGTCGCCCGAAGGTCCTGTTCAAGAAGGACGAGAACGGCAACAAGCTCGAGCCGATCGAGGAGGCCGTCGTCGAGTGCCCGAACGAGTGCTCCGGCAAGGTCATCGAGGTGTTTGGCAACGCCGGCGGCACCATGAGCAACATGAGTGCAGGCATCCAGCAGACTCACCTTGAGTTCCACATTCCCACGCGCGGCATCATGGGCCTGAAGACCCGCATCATGAACGTGACGCACGGCGAGGCCGTGTTCTATCACAACTTCCTGGAGTACGGCCCGTTTGCCGGTGAGATCGGCGGCCGCCAGAACGGCGCCATGATCTCCATGTCGACCGAGAAGGCCGTCGCGTACGCCCTGGGCACGCTGCAGGAGCGCGGTCAGCTGTTTGTGTCGCCCGGCGACGGCTGCTATGAGGGCATGCTCGTGGGCGAGCGCTCCAAGCCCGGCGACATGGTCGTGAACGTTGCCCGCACCAAGCAGCTGGGCAACCAGCGCTCCTCCACCGCGGACATCGCGGTGCAGCTGACGCCGCCTAGGACGTTCACGCTCGAGGAGGCCCTGGAGTACATCATGGACGACGAGCTGGTCGAGGTAACCCCGAAGAGCATCCGCATGCGCAAGCGCATCCTCTCCGAGACGGAGCGCCGCAAGTGGCGCGTCAGGAACGGCCTGGTGAACAAGTAGGGCCTGCGACCGACAGGACCCTGCGCTCGCAGGGCTGCGACAACGCAAGAGACAGGTGCAAGACTTCGCCGCCGAGAAGGGCATGGGGCTCTTCTCGGCGGCGTCTTCGTGAGTGCGACGATGTGCGGGCGGCACTGATGCGGCTGTGCTAGGAGCGCTGCCGCTTGTTGCCGATGCCTTGCGGCGAGGCGTTCGAGGCCGCATTCTCGGAGACGTCGTCCTCGATCTCTATCCTGTCGATCACGCGCGTGCGGGGAGCGTGCGCCTGGCCGGGTTTGGGGCGCCTGTCGTCCGGGGAGGACTGCTGCACGTAGGTTATCTGGTAGCCGTCGCGCCCCTCGAACTTGCGAAGGATGCGCCTGGAGTTCTCTCTTCCATCTTCCTGCGCGAGGTGGTAGATGACGCGGACCTTCTTCTTGACCACGGGCGCGAGGTCCACGTTTGCCGGGGAGAGTATGTTGAAGTGCAGCGACAGCCGGCGCATGAGGATGACGACGGAGACGCTGATGGCCGTGGCCCACTCGCCGGTGACGTTGGCGTGGATGACGAGCATGTAGAACACGATGGAGCCCGCGACGGCGCAGATGGCATAGAAGTTGCTGCGCTGGAAGATGCGCGGCGTGTTGCCGAGGAAGATGTCGCGGAGCATGCCGCCGCCGACGCCGGTGACGGTGCCCATGAGCACGACGGCCCACGGGTTCATGTGGTACACGATCGCCTTGTCGGAGCCGGCGGCCACGAACAGGCCGACGGAGATGATGTCGACCCACTCGATGAGGTGCGGGAACCGCGTGAGCAGGCTGGGAAACAGGAAGCCGCCGCACCCGACGAGGACCGTCATGGGGATGGCATATGGCGAGTTGACCATGTAGACGTCGTTGTGCTGGATGATGAGGTCGCGGATGAGGCCGCCGCCCAGGCCGCCGAGCATGGCGAGCACGATGAAGCCCACGAGGTCGAGCTTGCGCTCCGTTGCGACGAGGACTCCGGAGACGGAGCCTACCGCCACGGCGGACGCGTCGAGCCATGCGGGGATGGCAACGGCGGTGACGTCTGGCCCAGAGGAGGATATGAGCTCGGGAATCACGTTCTTCTCCCTGCGTTGTTGGGTGCGTATCGATGCGAACTACGAATATAGCCGTTCTTGCGCGAGGGGGTGCCGGCGCATTTTGCCGGGCGCTCGGGTGGCGCGGTATGCCGCGCCTGGGTTCGTGGGCAAAAATTGTAGAAATAATGGGCTTCACACAAGGGGGCAAAGTAATGTATACTTGCTTCCGCGGTTTTGAGGAGAGTTGTCCGAGTGGCCGAAGGAGCACGATTGGAAATCGTGTATACGCCTAAAGCGTATCCTGGGTTCAAATCCCAGACTCTCCGCCAGAATAGTCCTGTGGCGCCTTCGGGCGCCACTTTTAGATAGCCAATACCCCACGGAGGGGTGGCAGAGTGGTTGAATGCGGCGGTCTCGAAAACCGTTTACCCGCTTCGCGGGTACGAGGGTTCGAATCCCTCCTCCTCCGCCATTAGAAGCTTTACGGGTGGAACCTTGGTTCCGCCCGTTTTTTATAGAGCGCGAGAGTACCGCACGCTCTAGATCACATCTGCCTTGCGCGCATCTTGACAGTCGCCCGCGCCGTGCAAAGATGTAACGAGCCGTATGCGACAATCATTTGCAAGTAAGCCGCCTCGCTGCCGGCCAGCAGGCCGAAAGGAGACCGATATGAGTGCTCAGAGGGAAGCGTACTACTCTAGGTCGTGGGCGCTGCTCACGCGCGACAAGGGCTGGTGGAAGGTGCTGCTGGTCGCGGGCATAGCGAACTTCGTGCCCATCGTTGGGCCCCTGGGCGTGTTTGGCTACGCGCTGGAGTGGGCGAGGCTCACGGCGTGGGGCGTGGACGCATCGCCCAAGCAGAAGGGCGTCCGCGTGGGCGAGTGCATCAAGAGCGGCTGGCGCGGCTTTGTGGCGTGCCTGGGCTGGCTCGCCGTGTGGGAGGCGATCTCGCTTGTCCTTATGCGGCTGACTCATAACGACGACGTGATGAACTTGCTCGTGGCCATCGCCTCGCTCTTCGTGAACGTCATCCTGTGCGTCGTTGCGCTCCGTGCGGCCGTGTACCAGAGCTTCAAGGCGGGCTACCAGGCAAATCGCCTGTGGGACATGCTGAAGGCGGACTTTGGCGGCATCGCGAAGATCACGGGAATCACGACGCTGGCATCGCTTGTCATAGGCTTCGTGCTGAGCGTCGTTGGCCTCGTGGCGATGATGCCCTCCGTCGCCCACGTGATCGACTTTGCGGTGTTGGCCGGCTTCTCCGCGGACTACCGCGCGTTCGTGAACGTGCTTGCGGACGTGATTGCCGGCATCTTCCCCCTGGTCATGTTCATGGCGTACCTCGCGAGCGTGGGTCAGACCTTCGTTACGCTCATCCAGGTCACGGCCGTTGGGCTGTGGATGAGGAACTTCGACGTTCCCGCATGGGGCGCGAGCGCAGACCCGCTCCCGGCCTCCGTCGCCACCCTTCCGGAGCCGCAGAACCCCGCAGACCCCGCGGAAGGCGATGCCTTCGTGCGGCAAGGCGCCTCCACGCCGGCTACCTCGCAGCAGCCTGCGCCCGCGGCGGGCGAGAAGAACGAGCCCGTGGGGCAGGAGGGCTCTTCCCAGAATACGGAAGGCGCAGGTGACGACGGCGTGAAAAGCCTGCCCGCCTCCGGTGACACGTACGATTCGCCCCGATTCTTGTAGAGTCCGTGGCGAGGCCTGGGCGAAGTGGCCTCGCGTTTCTCGTCTTCAGGCGCTTTACGTGCACATACGTATCCCCGGGCAGGTATCTGCAGCCCGGGGATATTTTTCTGCAAGCACCGCCTGCTACGCTTCTTGTGTGGGGAACGTATGGGGAGTCGCGTTTGAGGCGTGATGACGAAGAGTTTGGACGCATCTGTGTTACGATACCAAATCGACCTTTCCTGCTCCGGATGCACCTTCACTAACCGGAGCCGTTAGCCCAGAGGAGGTGACCACATGAAGGCTTATGAACTGCTGTATTTTGTCGATCCCGCGGCCACTGAGGAGGCTCGCGCCGGCGTCTCCAAGCGTATTGACGTCGCTGTCACCGAGAACGGCGGCAAGATCGACAACGTCGAGGACTGGGGCAAGCGCAAGCTCGCCTTTGAGATCGACAAGCTCACCGAGGGCGACTACACCCTCGTCGACTTCCACGCAGACCCCGCTCAGATCGCCGAGCTCGATCGCGTTCTCCGCATCAACGATACGGTGAAGCGCCACATGATCGTGCGTCGCAACGACAGGGACTAGTTTTGGAAGTGTGGACGTGCGCGTTCACGGACGAGAGGCGTAAGCAAGCATGAGTATCAACAGGGTGAACATTTCCGGTAACCTCACTCGTGACCCGGAGCTGCGTTCGACTGCCGGCGGAACCCAGGTTCTTACCTTTGGCGTCGCCGTCAACGACCGTCGTCGCAACCCGCAGAGCGGCGAGTGGGAGGACGTTCCCAACTACATCGACTGCGTCGTGTTTGGCAACCGTGCCGAACCGCTCTCCCGTTTCCTCTCAAAGGGCATGAAGGTTGCCATCGAGGGCAAGCTTCGCTGGAGCTCCTGGGAGCGCGATGGGCAGAAGCGTAGCAAGATCGAGGTAATCGTTGATGAGGTCGAGTTCCTCTCGCAGAGGAACGGCGGCCAGCAGGGCGGTGGCTACCAGCAGAACAACGGTGGTAACTACCAGAACTACTCTGCTCCCGCACCCGCTCGTGCTCCCGAGCCCTCCCGTCCCCCCGTCCAGACCCCGCCCAGCGCGGACATCTACGACGAGGACATCCCGTTCTAGGATTCAAGAAGGCGGCCAGCGAAAGCACGGCCGTCGTAAGAAAGGCAAAAAGACATGGCTAAGCAAAGGCAAGTTGAACAGCGCCAGCCGCGTCGCAAGTATTGCCAGTTCTGCAAGGAGGATGTCGAGTTCATCGACTACAAGGACACGCAGCTCCTCCGCAAGTACATGACCGACCGTGGCAAGATCAAGCCCCGTCGCGTCACTGGCGCCTGCACGCAGCATCAGCACGACATCGCGGTCGCTATCAAGCGCGCCCGCGAGATGGCACTCCTGCCGTACACCGTCACCGTGGTTTCCAGCCGTGGTGGCCGCAACCGCGGCTAGGTAGCTTCTAGAGAAGGACGCAGCTTCTTTTGAATGACACTTCCGAAAACGGTCGTCCGGTGGCTCCCGAGGAGTTTGACGGCTCCAAAGGCGCACACGACGCCCGAGAAGTGGCGGAAGGACCGAGTTCCACCCAAGGTGGTCTCGCCTGGATTCTGGTCGGCGCGGCATGCATGCTCGTGGGAATCGATTTCGCGTGTGTGCTTGTGGCGTACGGAATCGGCCTTTCGGAATCGAACGGGAAAGGGGCCAGGCGGACGGCGTTTGTCGTTGCCTGCCTCGCCTCCATCCTCGTTTGCGTTCTGGTCGATCCCAAGCAGATACCCTATGTGCTCATCGGGTGTCTGACGGCCTGGGTCTTCTCTGCAGACGGTTCGGATGCAGAGGCCTCCACTGGCTGGAAGTGCTTTGCCGTCGCGGCGATAGCGCTTGCGATGGCAGGTACCGACGCGGTGTTCGCCTACCTGAACAACACGTCTCTTCCCGCCGCCATGGACGGCGCGATACGGACGTACGCGAGGGAGGCGGGACAGTCTGCGAGCGCGGACATGCGCGAGCAGCTGACCGCGGTGGTGACGTTGGCCAAGACCTACTGGCCGATGGCGTTCCTGAGCAACGCCATCGTCGAGGCGCTCTGCTCTCACATTGGCGGGAGCCTCGCGGCAAGAAAGAGGAACGCGCGCACCGAGCGCACGTTCTCCTTGTTTGACGCGCCGGCATGGGTCGCGGTGCTCTTCATCGTCGGGGTTGCGGCGAGCCTCCTAAGCTCGCAGCTGCCTGCCTGGTCCTCCCAGGTGAAGATGGTGGGGGAGAATGTCCTCACGGCAGCCAGGGTCGCCCTGTTCCTGCAGGGCGCGGCCGTGGCGACGTGGTACACGAAGAAGGCTGGCTTCGGCCCCATAACGCAGGGACTGACGCTTGTCGCGGCGTTCTATCTTGAGGTGTCATTCTTGTTAGTGAGCGTTGTGGGATTGGTCGACGTAGCCGCGGCGAACTTCCGCGGCCTTCCGCGCAAGCGGGGGAACGCGCGGCCAAAGAATCCCAAAGTGAGCAAAGAGTCGGCCTAGGCCGACCAACAAAAGGAGTTCCCATGAAAGTCATCCTTCTGGGTGAGCTCAGGGGCAAGGGCGGCGAGGGCGACATCGTAGAGGTCGCTCAGGGCTATGCGGAGAACTATCTGTTCCCCCAGAAGATCGCTCAGCCTGCCACCCCGGGCAACATCAAGCAGCTTGAGGAGCGCCGCCACAACATCGAGAAGCGCGAGGAGAAGCGCATCGCCGATGCCAACGCGACGAAGGCCAAGCTCGACGGTCAGACGATCGTGATCGACGCCAAGGTTGGCGAGAACAACCAGCTCTTCGGCGCCGTCACCGCCGCGCAGATCGCAGACGCCATCAAGGCTCAGCTCGGCGTCGAGGTCGACCGCAAGCGCATCGCGACCGGTGGCGCCATCAAGACCGCCGGCGCCCACGTCGTCGACGTCAACTTCTACCGCGAGATCGGCTCCAAGGTCACCGTCATGGTCGGCACCCCCGTCGAGGAGGAGCCTGCCGAGGAGCCCGAGGCTGCCGAGGCCGAGCAGGCCGAGACCGCCGAGGCTCCCGCGGAGGAGTCTGCGGAGTAGCGTTCCCGCACCCAGGCTCTAGTGGCGGCCCTAGCAGGGGATTTCAACAATACCTGCAGGTAGAGGGGTTGTCATAAGAGCCTGGTCAGCACATACGTGCGCCATAGGGGCCGCCCGAACATGCTTTCGTTCGGGTGGCCTTTTTCTCACTGGGAAGGCTAACACGCAATCTACCTGCGGATATGTACTGTTTTCGCAGGTAGACGGTGGTGCATGGGAGGTTGAGGCATTTCTCGCTCCGCGGCTGACTTTGTGAGGAGAAATGTTGAAAACGCGAAGCCCGAAAATTTCCCAAATTTGTTGAAAACTAAGAAAAGTGACGAAAGGCCCGCTTGCGGCGCCTAGCTATCAACATTTTGGGTCTGAGCCTTCGATAGTGGCTGCAGACGGGCTTGACAAATCTCCGGAGGCTTCACTCAACCTCAATCTGCGGACGGACGGCTACGTTCTAGAATGAGTGGACCGTGGCAATCAGACGAGGAGCGCAAGGACATGTCCGACAACCAATACGACAACTACTCTGGCTCCGGGGGGTCGCTTCCGGGCGGGGGCGTGATGCCGCAGGACCTTGCCGCCGAGAAGAGCGTCCTCTCGGCGATGCTGCTCTCACAGGAGGTGCTGCAGGAGTGCCTCGTCGCGCTGAACGAGGACGACTTCTACCTCTACTCGCACAAGGCCATCTTCCGTGCGATGAACGAGCTGTTCGACCGCGGCCAGGTGGTGGACCCCGTCTCGCTCGCAGACCACCTCAGGAGCACGGGCAACCTGGACAAAGTCGGCGGGATGGCGTACATCCTCGACCTCAACACGAACTCGTTCTCGCTCGCGAGCTGGCAGCACCACGTCGAGATCCTGCACAGGGACGCGACGCTGCGCGCCATCATCGACGCGTCCTCAAAGATCACGGCACTTGCGTTTGACGCGCCGGAGGACACGAAGGAGGTCGTGGACACCGCGGAGAACCTGCTTCTGGGCGTCACGAACCGCGAGATCGGCGACAGCTACTCCACGCTCACGGAGGTCATGGGCGACCTCTACACCGAGCTGGGCGAGATGTGCCAGAACCCGGACGGCACGCTGGGAGTCTCGACGGGCTACCCCGGGATCGACGCGTGCCTGCAGGGCCTGCGACCCGGACAGATGGTCGTCATCGGTGCGCGACCCGGCGTAGGAAAGACGTCGTTCGCGCTGAACCTCGCCGTCAACGCGGCGGCCGCGGGCGCGAGCGTCGCGTTCTTCTCGCTCGAGATGAGCAAGACCGAGATCGCGCAGCGCCTGCTGTCCGCGCAGGCCAAGATCCCGCTTTCCGCCATCCGCGGCGCGAAGATCAAGGACGACCAGTGGGGCACCATCCTGGACGCGACCCGCGACCTTTCCCAGCTGGACATCCTGATCGACGACACGCCCGGCACGACGGTGACGGAGATCCGCGCGAAGGCGCGACGTATGCTGAAGGACAAGCCCAAGGGCATGGTCATGGTCGACTACCTGCAGCTGCTCTCGCCGCCGTCCGGGGGCCACCGCGCGGACAGCCGCGCGACCGAGGTCTCGGAGATGTCGCGTGGCATCAAGATCATGGCGAAGGACCTCGAGGTGCCCGTCATCGCGCTGTCGCAGCTGAACCGTCAGGTAACGGACCGCAAGGGTCAGCGCCCGCAGCTGTCCGACCTGCGCGAGTCCGGCTCCATCGAGCAGGACGCCGACATCGTCATCCTGCTAGACCGCTCCATGACCGAGGAGGAGGCCGCGCGCGACGACCGCCCGGACATGAACGTGACGGAGTTCATCATCGCGAAGAACCGCTCCGGCCCGCTGAACATCGTGCCGCTCATGTTCCTGCCCGGCTCCACCAAGTTCGTCGAGGTGGACACCAGGCACGGCGACTAGTGACCCGGCCATCCATAGAGATGCGTTGAGAGTCTCAAACATAGGCCACGAGAAGAACGGGAAGTCCTTCTCGTGGCCTATACTGAGACTGCCGGCGCCACGGCGCCGCGACACGTGAACATGACCCGACAGGGAGGATGCAATGCCTGCAACAGTTCTGGTTGGCACACAGTGGGGCGATGAGGGCAAGGGTAAGGTCACGGACCTTATCTCCGGCGACTACGACGTGGTCTGCCGCTACGCCGGCGGCGCGAACGCCGGCCACACGGTCATCGCGAACGGGCACAAGCTCGCCCTGCACCAGGTCCCCTCCGGCGTGATGTACAAGGGCACCTATCCCGTCATCGGCAACGGCTGCATCGTCGACCCGGAGGTCCTGCTCGGCGAGGTCGACATGCTCGAGGGCCAGGGCATCTCGTGCGCGGACCTCAAGATCTCCGGCAACGCGCACATCGTGATGCCGTACCACAAGGACCTGGACGGCGCGCACGAGAAGAAGCTGGGCAAGAACCTCATCGGCACCACGAAGCGCGGCGTAGGTCCCTGCTACATGGACAAGATGAACCGCACCGGCCTTCGCATCCAGGACATGCTGGACGAGAAGATCTTCCGCGAGAAGCTGGACGCGGCCCTTGCGTACACCAACCCCATCCTCGAGAAGGTCTACGACCTCCCGACCTACACGGTCGACCAGATCTGCGAGTCGTACCTGCCGTTCGCGGAGCGCATCCGCCCGTACATCGTGGAGAGCTCGCTCTTCCTGAACGAGCAGCTCGAGGCCGGCAAGAACATCCTGTTCGAGGGCGCGCAGGCCACCATGCTCGACATCGACCACGGCACCTACCCGTTCGTCACCTCCTCCAACTGCACCGCGGGCGGTGCGGTCACGGGCTCTGGCGTCGGTCCCACCCAGATCAAGCGCGTGCTGGGCGTCGCGAAGGCGTACCTCACCCGCGTGGGCTCCGGTCCGTTCCCGACGGAGCTGTTTGACGAGGTGGGCGACAAGCTGGGCGAGGTCGGCCACGAGTACGGCGTGACCACCGGCCGCAAGCGCCGTTGCGGCTGGTACGATGGCGTCGTCGTGAACTACGCCGCCCGCGTCAACGGCCTCACGGACCTCGCGATCACGAAGCTGGACGTCCTGGGCTGCCTGGACGAGATCAAGGTCTGCGTCGCGTACGAGTGCGACGGCAAGCGCTACACCACCGTGCCGGAGCACCAGAGCGTCTTCTATCACGCGAAGCCCGTGTACGAGACCCTCCCCGGCTGGAAGTGCGACATCTCCGGCGTTCGCAACTTCTACCAGCTCCCGCGCGAGGCGAAGGACTACGTCGACTTCCTCGAGCAGCTCGCGGGCGTGCGCGTCTCCATCATCACCGTCGGCCCCGATCGCGACCAGACGATCGACCGCTACTGGAAGTAGGCCAGCGTGACCGCCAGCACTTCCAACAGAAAGTTTGCGATAGTGTGCGATAGCGCGTGCGACCTCCCCCTCTCCACGCTGGAGAGGGCGGGGGTCGCCCTCGTACCGCTCATCGTGCGCATGGGGCACGAGCAGTACCGCGACTGCCTCGACATCGACACCCCCACGTTCTACCGCGAGTACGCCAAGCACCGCGGCCAGATCAACACCTACTCGCCGTCCGAGGTCGACTTCCTGACCGTGTACCAGGCCCTTGCGGAGCAGGGGTGCGAGCACATCGTCTCGCTGCACGTCTCGTCCCAGATGAGAGACGTGTGCGAGGTCGCGCGCAGCGCCGTCTCGAAGGTGCAGGGCGCGCGCGTCACGGTGATCGACACCCACGCGTCCTCGGCGGAGTACGCGCTCGTGTTCGCGCGGCTCGTGCTGGACAGGAACGCCGGCATGGACTCCTACGAGGCCGTGGAGCGCGCGCAGGCGCTGTCCGCGGCGTCGCGCATGCTCATGGTCCCCACGGCGGACGCCAACCCGTCAAACGGCATCGGCCACAAGCGCGGCGGCATACTCGGCCACATGAGCCAGCTGCAGCGCCGCGCGCTCGGCGTGCGCGGCCTCGTCAAGATCACGCCCGACGGCCAGGCGGAGGAGATCACCACCTCCTCTGACATGGCGCGTCTCGCGGGCGTGCTCGCGCGCACGCTCAGCCGCTACTCCGCAAAGGTCGGACCCATCACGTACGTCGAGGTCTACTCCGGTGACCCCAAGGTCCTGCAGAAGCTCGAGAAGCCGCTCGACACGAACGAGTTCGAGTCCGCGTGTGCCGCGCGCCTCAGGGCCAACCCCTCCACCTGCGCCCAGATCGGCATCGGCGCCGTGGGAATCGCCTGTGCGCCCGCATCGCTCATCACTGCCGAGGAGGCATCCTCGGTCCTTCAGGCACGTCAGGCCTAAGTCAGGCCTAAGGCTACATTCACGTCTAGCCCAAGGAGGGCACCATGGCTCCACAAGACCACAAGGTAGACATCCTACTCCTAGGTTCCGGCGGGCGCGAGCACGCCATGCTGGTCAAGCTCGCCCAGTCCCCGCGCGCCGGGAGGCTGTTCGTGGCGCCGGGCAACGGCGGCATGTACCAGCTCGCCCAGAAGGTGGACGTGGACCAGAACGACCCTGCCGCGGTCGCGCGCTTCGCCCGCGAGAACGGCATCGGCCTCGTGGTGATAGGCCCAGAGGCGCCGCTCGTCGCAGGCGTGGCCGACGCCGTGCGTGCGGAGGGCATCCCCGTCTTCGGTCCCAGCGGCAAGGCCGCGCAGATGGAGGGCTCGAAGAAGTTCGCCAAGGACGTCATGGAGCGTGCCGGCGTCCCCACGGCCAGGTACGAGTCGTTCACGGACGAGGCCGCGTGTGCGGAGTACGTGCGCAAGGTCGGCGGTCCCATCGTCATCAAGGCCGATGGCCTCGCCGCCGGCAAGGGCGTCATCGTCGCCCGGAGCACCGAGGAGGCCCTCGACGGCGTCCACGAGTGCTTCAACGCATTCGGCGACGCGGGCTCCCTCGTCGTGGTCGAGGAGATGCTCGAGGGTCCGGAGTGCTCGCTTCTGGCCCTCACGGACGGCAAGACCGTCGTGCCCCTCGCGACCTCCCAGGACCACAAGCGCGCGCTCGACGGCGATCGCGGCCTCAACACGGGCGGCATGGGCGTGTACTCCCCGGTGCCCATCCTGCTGCCCGGCGAGCTTGAGCAGATGGTCCAGATAGAGGAGAAGGTCGTGGCGGAGCTTGCCCGCGAGGACAACCCCTACAGCGGCTGCCTGTACGGCGGCTTCATGCTCACGAAGGACGGCCCGAAGGTCCTCGAGTTCAACGCCCGCTTCGGCGACCCCGAGACCCAGGTCGTGCTGCCCCGCATGAAAGGCGACCTCGTCGAGTGCTTCCTCGCGTGCGACGACGGCACCCTCAGCCCGGACATGGTCTCGTGGGACGACGACTGGGCCGTCTCCGTCGTGCTCACGAGCGCCGGCTACCCAGGCTCCTACGAGAAGGGCAAGCTCATCACCGGCATCGACGACGCAAGCGCCATGGACGGCGTGACCGTCTACCACGCGGGCACCAAGCTCGGCGAGGACGGCGCCGTGTACACCAACGGCGGCCGCGTGCTCGACGTCACGGCCGTGGCCCCCACGTTCGAGGACGCTCGCAACAAGGCGTACGAGGCGTGCGACAAGATCTTCTTCGAGGGCAAGACGTACCGCCACGACATCGGCATCAAGGCGATCAAGGGCCGCGCGAACCTGTAGCGCGCGCCTGGGTACCATGAGCGTGTAGGCCAGCAGTCGCGGCGCCGCGTGGTGTCGCGACTTTTTATCCGGGAGGCAACGCATGTCCAAAGACGAGAAGAACGAGGGCTCGGACGAGGTAGACGTCACGCTGGACGAGGACGACGACGCGCTTCTGGGCGAGGAGCACCTGGTGGCGCTCGACGACGGCACAGACGGCGCCCTTGACCACGCGATATCGAGCATGGCCGAGGGGGTGGACGCCCTGACGTACGACGGCGACAGGAGCAGGCACGACCACCACTCCGGCGCGCCGGAGCGCAGGCACCTGGTCCTGGGCGACGACGACCCGCGCGACGCGGACCTGAGCGAGCACGTGCTTGCGGAGGACGTGGTGTTCAAGGAGCGCGTGTTCAACATCGACCGCCTGCGCGTGCGGCTGCCGGACGGCGCGGAGGCCGACCGCGACGTCGTGCGCCATCCCGGCGCCGTCGCGATCGTCGCCCTCACGGACGACGGGCGCATCTGCCTCGTGCGGCAGTACCGCTCCGCGCTCGGTCGCGTCACGGTCGAGATTCCCGCCGGCAAGCTCAACCCCGGCGAGGACCCGCTGGACTGCGCGGAGCGCGAGCTTGCGGAGGAGACGGGCATGCGCGCCCAGAAGATGGCGTTTCTCACCACGATCGCCACGGCGGCGGGGTTCGCGGACGAGCTCATCCACATCTACATGGCGACGGGCCTGACGCTGGCGGAGTCGAGCCCGGACGCGGACGAGTTCATAAACGTCGACCTCGTGGACCTGTCGGAGCTGGTGGACGCCGTGCTCGACGGCAGGATCGAGGATGCGAAGACCGTGGTGGGCGCGCTCATATGTGATGCGGTTGCGCACCGGCTGTCCCCGCAGGGCGCGGACGCGCGGTAGCAATATACTTAACGGGATTGATTGTAACGGGACCGATTGACGGGGCGGGCGTGGCCCGCGGCAGGAAGAGGCTTCATGGCAAAGTTGGGGGGAAAGGCTCGCAGGCGGGGCACCCTTGACGCCGCAGACGCGGAGAAGCTCTTCTCGACCGTGGACGAGACGGGCCACACCAACGAGGAGACCGCGGCGCGCCAGCGCAAGATGCGCAGCCAGGGGCGCCACGGCGTCGACGTGGACCCGCTTTCAGACAAGGATCCCTCCGGGTCGAACGTGGGCGAGGTCATGACCCGCACCACGACCATCTTCCTCGTGGTGTTCTTCCTGGCCGTCGTCACGCTGCAGGTCTCCTGCGGCGTGGTGCGGCGCGTCAGCACGCGCAGCCTCGGCAACGACGCCAGCATCTCGAGCGTCGTCGCCGCGATGAGCAATGGCGTGGAGTGGGGCAACGGCTACACGCAGTTTCCGGAGGACTTCTCGGTGCAGGAGGCGGACGAGAACACCCACCGTATCGAGGTGACCGTGACGGACACGAGTTCGTCCGACGTGCTGGGCGTGTTCTCGACCTCGCAGATCCAGGCGGCCGCGCTCGCGACGAACGCCCTCATGAACCCGGACATCAACACAGTCATCTACAACGTGAACGTCCACGTCAACAAGGCGGGCAAGATCCAGACGTCCAGGTTCTTTCGCTACCTCAAGCCCACGGGCGAGCAGAAGACCCTCATGACGTTCATCTGGACCAAGACGTCGACCGCGCAGGGCGTGCGCTTCAACTGCTCCATCACGGGCGTGGACTCCGCGACGGAGAAGCAGCTGCGCAAGTCCATCACGAACGGCGTGCTCGACCAGGTGTTTGGCCCGAGCGCGGACGAGAAGTCCTCAAGCGGCGCAGACGGCGCGACCGGCGGCATACTGGGCGTGCTGACCTCCGGCGCCGACGGCAAGTCCACGGGGGATGCCCCCGCCAAGGACGACGCCTCCAACGCCGCCACGGACGTCACGGGCGAGAAGAACGCCTCTGGTGCGGCGACGGGCACGGGTACTGGAAACTGATGCCGCCGAACCTATACTGTCTGTAGCGACCGTCGGCGCGGAAGCCGGCTGGCGGACGCCTTCCGAAGAGACGAACACGAGACCTTGGAGGTCAAGCATGGCAGAGCAGCCTGTCGTCGGAATCATCATGGGTTCCAAGTCGGACATGCCGGCAATGGAGGCGTGCACGAAGGAGCTGGACGAGCTGGGCGTTCCCTACGAGCTGGTCATCGCGTCCGCGCACCGCGCGCCCGCGAAGGTGCACGAGTGGGCCTCGACCGCGGCAGACCGCGGCATCAAGGTGATCATCGCGGCGGCGGGCAAGGCCGCGCACCTGGGCGGCGTCGTCGCGGCGTACACGCCGCTGCCCATCGTGGGCGTGCCCATGAGGACCTCCGACCTCGGCGGCATGGACTCCCTGCTGTCCATGGTGCAGATGCCGTCCGGCGTGCCCGTGGCGTGCGTCGCCATTGGCGGCGCCAAGAACGCGGCCATCTATGCGACCCAGATCCTGGGCGCGACCATGCCGGAGTACCGCGAGAAGATCGTGGAGCTCAAGAGGCAGATGGCCGAGGCCTAGGCCACGCGAAAGCCGTGCAGCGCGAGGCGCCCGTTTGCGGGCGCCTCGCGTCGTTTGTGGCCGAGCCCGGTCCAAGCGTGCAAGAATGGTGCGTTGGAAACGAAGACGGCGGTGCCTTGCGCCCCGCCGAGACCTTGGTAGGAGTGACGATGGGAAAGCACACGCGAGCTCAAGGGCCCGAGGGCACGGCGCAGGCGCCTGCCGCGGCGCCGGCGATGGAGCAAGGCGCCGTGGGCTTCGAGCCGCTGACGCCCACGCGGGGCGCCGCGACGGCCGGCGACCCGGGCCGCCCAAGGCGCAAGCGCCGGCTGCGAAACGTCCTGAGCACCATCTTCCTGGTGGTTGGCATAGCCCTTCTCGCCACGGCGGGATACCTGTACTTCCACGCGCAGAGCGAGTACAGCCACACCCGGCAGAGCAACGAGAAGCTCCAGAAGGTCGCCAACGTCCAGGTGAGCGAGGACAACGGCGCGCCGAAGATAGACTTTGCCGCGCTGGAGGCCGTGAACGACGACATCGTGGGCTGGGTGGACGTCGTGGGGACGAGCATGAGCTTCCCCGTGTACCAGGGCAAGACGAACAACACGTACCTGCGCACGTCCGCGACGGGCGAGTACAGCGTGGGCGGCCAGGTGTTCCTGGACTGCAAGAACACGAAGCCGGGCATGGTGGACGCCCAGTCGCTGATCTACGGGCACCACCTGAACGACGGGCAGATGTTCGCGCCGCTGGACGACCTCAAGAAGCAGGGGAACTTCGACAAGGTGAAGACGGTCTGGTACGTGGACCGCAACAACAAGGCGTGGGAGCTCGAGCCGCTGCTGCTGTACATCATCAAGAGCGACTACGACGACGACCTGCGCACGTTCACGTTTGCCTCGAACGACGACTTCCACGCGTACCTGAACAAGATGCTCGCGAAGGCGGTCGCGAAGCGCTCGGACGCGCAGCAGATCATAGGCGGCACGAGCCACGTGCTCACGCTCGTGACGTGCAACTACGACTTTGGCCACGGCCGCGCCGTCATGCTGTGCGTGCCAAAGAGCGAGGCCGCGGCGGCGACGGGTGCGTCTGCGCAGGACACTTCGGCCTCCGGCGCCACGAATGGGGCCTAAGGGGGCGTACGTGCCGTCTGCCTGCGGGCGCGTCGCGTAAACAATGTGCGCGTAAGGCGCCGCGCACGCGGCGGCGCCGTTGGAACTTGATAGACTTGAGACATACGCTGCAGCCGGTGCGCAGGGCCAGCGCCTTGCGCGACACACGGAGGAGAAGAGCATGGAGACTCAGCCCAAGCACATTACCTACGCCGACGCCGGCGTGGACGTAGACGAAGGCGCACGTGCGGTTGACGCCATCAAGGCGGCCGTGAGGGAGACGAACCGTCCGGAGGTCATTGGCGGCCTGGGCGGGTTTGGCTCGTGCTTCAGCATGAGGGGCTTCAAGGACATGGAGGACCCCGTGCTCGTATCCGGCACCGACGGCGTGGGCACGAAGCTCGCGATTGCCCAGCTGCTGGACCGCCACGAGACCGTGGGCGAGGACCTGGTGGCCATGTGCGTGGACGACGTGGTGCCCATCGGCGCGGAGCCGCTGTTCTTCCTGGACTACGTCGCGATTGGCAAGCTGCGCGCCGAGCACGTGGCCAAGATCGTGAAGGGCATCGCGAACGGCTGCAAGAAGTCCGGCTGCGCCCTTGTGGGCGGCGAGATGGCCGAGCACCCCGGCGTGATGGACCCCGACGACTACGACCTGGCCGGCTTTGTGGTGGGCGTGGTCGACCGCCCGAAGATGATAGGGCCGCACCTGGTGCACGAGGGCGACGTGATCCTGGGCCTGCCGAGCTCCGGCATCCACTCCAACGGCTACAGCCTGGTGCGCAAGGTCGCCATCGAGGGCAAGACGGTCGAGGAGCTCGAGACCCCGCTGCCCGAGCTGGGCGGCGAGTCCCTTGCCGACGCCGTGATGCGCCCGACTACGATCTATGCGGGCGGCCTCGTTGCCGCGCTGAAGGCCGGAGCTCCCATCCACGCGATGGCGCACATCACGGGCGGCGGCATCACCGAGAACCTGAACCGTGCGCTGCCGGCGGACGTGGACGCCGTGGTTGACCGCGGCGGCGCCGACGGTCCCGCGTGGGACGTGCCGCCCATCATCGACTACTGCGTGAAGGCCGCCGGCCTCACCCCGGACGAGGCGTACAAGACGTTCAACATGGGCGTGGGCATGAGCATTATCTGCGACCCCAACGACGTGGACGAGGTGTGCGAGGACCTGGTGGCGCAGGGCTTCGCGCCGTTCGTGATGGGCGAGTGCGTCAAGGGCGAGGGCAAGGTGACCTACCGATGAGCCAGGAGCGCAGGCCCATACGGCTGGGCGTCCTCATCAGCGGTAGCGGCACGAACCTCCAGGCCATAATCGACAGGATCGCCGCAGGCACGCTCGACGCCGAGGTCGCGATCGTCATCTCTTCTCGCCCCGGCGCGTACGGGCTGAAGCGCGCGGAGGCCGCGGGCATCCAGACCATGACCCTGAGCAAGGAGGTGTACGCCGACCCGATCACGGCGGACGAGGTGATCGCCTCCACGCTGGTGCGCGAGAAGGTCGACTACGTGATCATGGCGGGATACATGCGCATGGTGCACGCGCCGATCCTGCGCACGTTCGAGAACCGCGTGGTGAACCTGCACCCGGCGCTGCTGCCCAGCTTCAAGGGGGCGCACGCCATCCAGGACGCGTTCGACTACGGCGTGAAGGTCACGGGCGTGACCGTGCACTTCGCGGACGACAAGTACGACTGCGGCCCCATCATCGCGCAGCGCGCGCTGCCCGTGCAGGAGGACTGGGACGTGGACACGCTCGAGGCCCACATCCACGAGATCGAGCACGAGCTGTACCCCGATACCATCCAGCTTCTGGCAGAGGGCCGCGTGCACGTGGAGGACAACAAGGTCGTGGTCGACCCGCCGGCGGGCGCATAGCGAGGAGCGTCGGCGCCGCCGCGCGCTGCATGCAGACAGACAAGCGAAAGGTCGACGTGAGAGCAGGGCGTCCCTACCAGGACGTCCTGTTTTCATCCGTGACGGCAAGCGTCTGGTGGTCCACCAGGTAGAAGCCCACGAGCTCCGCATCGCCCTCGCCGTTGGGATACGTGCGCTCCAGCACGAGCTCCTGCGCCGTGCCGGAAGGCTGCTCGGACTCGCCGTTGTCTTTCAGCACGTACTCGACCACGACGACCTTGCCGCCCGCGGTCTGGTCCTGCGTGCCCAGGCTTGCATATGCATGGCCCTTTGCGTCGAAGGAGAGCGCGGGCTCGCTCGAGCCGGGCACGATGCCCCGCTTTTGCAGGTACCTTGCGACCGCGCGCATCTGGTCTGCGAGCGCAGACGAGGTGGCGGATTCTGACGTGTCGGTATCGGACGTGCCGGTCGAGCTTCCCGCGGATCCCGTCGCGGACGTCGAGCTATCGGTCGTGCCAGAGTCGGAGTCGCCGCCGTTTGCAACCGTCTTGCGCCATGCCTTCGCGTCATACACCTGTGCCGGCGACCACTCTTGCATCACAAAGGGGTCGCGCGTGCGCCAATACGTGGTTGTTAGGCTCGAACCATAGCTTTCCTCCGTGTCGATCGCGACGTAGTCATACGGACGCCCGTCGGCAGAATCAAGTCGCACACCGCGCACGATGACGCGCTCCGTTCCGTCCGCCTCGAAGAGCGTCCCGATCGCGACAACAAGCGCAAGGCACGTGACAGCCACGACCACAAGGCACGAGCCCACGACTTGCACGACCTTGCGCCCGCGCGTTTGCGGCGCATCCCGGCGCGTGTGCCACCGGGCGAGAAGAACGACGCCCACGATTGCGAGCGCCACCATGAACGACGAGGCCAACAGGCCAGCAACAGTCTGATATCCCACGTGCAGGCGCCAGCTGCCCGTGGCGTCGACCCCGGTGACGACGCCCACGAAGAGAAGGCAGTGTGCCAGCATGACGGAGAGCGCGACCGCCAGAAGCGGCTTGCGGCGGCGTGGCTGCAGCGCCCTTGCACAGGCATCGTGCAGAGTCGCGTCCTCGGGCGCGCGGCCGTCAGCCGCGGATTGTGCCCAGCCAAGGACCGCGTCTTCGGGCGGGAAGTCCGCGTCCTTCTCGCCCGCGATTCCTGCGTAGCGGATTGCCGCGTTACGGGCGTCTTCTTGCAGCTGTATTGCCGTGATGGTCTGCAGCAGGTACAGGAGCTTCAGGCGGTCTGGGTTCAGATGGGAGGTGTCTACGCGCGAGAGGGCGTCGCCGGCAAGATGGGATTGCCCCCTGAGGATATCTAGCCGCGCAAGAGCGAGCAGGAAACGCGGCGCGGTGCTTGCGGAGCGGCGCCCCCTGCGGAACGCGCGCAGCACGTAGTCGTGGCGCGCGTCTGGCACAAGGCGAAGCGACGCGCGACCAAACGCCGCGCCGGCGGCAAACTCGAGGCCGCGCCCGAGGACGAGCGCGGCAAGCGTGACGCACAGGACGGCCATGATTGCGGCACCAAGCGAGGTGGCTGACAGCCACGTGTTCGCGCACCACGCGAACCCGGCAAACGCGAGCGCTGCTGCCGCGACACGCAGCAGGGCGAGCGTGGCAAGGGCACCGTCCGCAAGCCTGCGACCGCGGGGCTCGTACGGGTAGTCGCGCGGGAGGGGAGTGCCAAGGTCGTAGGGGCTTGCGGTTGCGCGTGCGCCGCTTGCGGCTGCCTTGCGCGCGCCTTCCCGTGCGTCGTCACCTCGCATGGCAGAACCTCCCGACCCCTGTGCCGGCTACAGGCCCCGTGGGGGCTGCGGCGCCAAGCCCGCGTCCTTCTCGCCCGGCGCGGCGTCCTCGCGGGCGTCGTGCGAGCTGGGCGTGCCGTGGGCCACGTGCCGCTTGCGCCGCCTGGGGCGCGGCGCGGAAAGGCGGCGCCCGCCGTCAAACGTGATGTCGCCCCAAGCATACAGGAACGGGACGGCCACGATCAAGCAGAAGAATGCCTCGAACAGCTGGAAGCCCATGCCCACGCACATGCCGCCCACGAGCCAGTCGCGCCCCTCGCGACGGCCGGCAAGGCCCAGCACCGCCAGCACCACAAGCCAGCGCGGCACGCCCGCGCGCATGCGCGTGTAGCGCACGAACAGGAAGAACGGCACCAGGTATATGAGCAGGAGCGAGAAGCACAGCAGCATGGTCTAGTAGTGCGCCGCCAGCTGCGGCGCGTGGTGGATGGTGCCGCGATCCATGTTGCCAAACTCCGCGAACGGCCCCACGAGGAACAGGAACAGAAATGCGGTCAGCCCCACCCACCAGCGGCGCCTGTGGTAGCCAAACGGGTTGCGACTGAGCGTTGCGTTGCTTTCTGGTGCCATGAGAATGCCTCTTTACGTACGAACCGCCAAATATCGGCCCCGGGGACGGGACCGAAGGCAGGCTGGCACTTTGCGGGGGCATGGGCAATGCCCGCGTGGCAAATCGTCGCAACAATGATGAAGACGCCACGCCGGGCCTAGCGGCTGGCACGTGCCTGCCGCGCGCGGCGCTGCTAGCGCCGAACGAGCGTGACGACGCTTTCCACGTGCTTCGTGTGCGGGAACATGTCCACGGGCACCGCGGACTCCATCGCATAGCCGTGCTGGCGGAGAAGTGCGAGGTCCCGTGCCTGCGTCTTCACGTTGCAGCTGACGTAGACCACGCGGCTGGGGGCGAGGTGCGCCACGCCCGCCAGGAACTCCGGCGTGGAGCCCGCGCGCGGCGGGTCCATCACCACAACGTCGAACCCGGCGTCGCGACCCTCGCGCGCGACGCCCTCCATGTAGGCCGTGGCGTCCGCGCGCACAAACTCGCAGCTGTCTGCCAGGCCGTTCGCCCTCGCGTTGCCGCGCGCCATCCGCACGGCGCCCGCCACCTGCTCCACGCCCACCACGGCGACGCCCGCGCTCGCGGTCCGCGCCCTGTATGCCGCGCAGATGCCGATGGTGCCGCACCCGCAGTACGCGTCCAGCACGCGCATGCCGTCCCGCAGGCGCGCGCCGTCTATGGCCAGCTGGTACAGGACCTCCGTCTGACGGGGGTTCGTCTGATAGAAGCTCGTGGGCCCAATGCGGAACGTGCAGCCCAAAAGCGCGTCCTCCATGGTGCCGGGACCCATGAGCGTGCGGCACTCGCGTCCCAGGATCGCGTTGGTGCGGCGCTGGTTCACGTTCAGCACGATGGACGTGACCTCCGGGTGCAGCTGCGCCATGCGGTGCACGAACTCTTCCTCGCGCGGCAGGCGCTGCCCGTTTGCCACCACGGTCAGCAGCACGTCGTCCGTGGCGTACCCGCAGCGCACGACGGCGTGGCGCAGCGCGCCGCGCCCGCGGTCCTCCTGGTATGGGCGTATGCCCAGCTCCTGCGCCACGCGCGCAACGTCCTCCAGGATGCCGCGCGCCCTGGGGTCCTCCACCAGGCAGCTGCCGCACGCCACGATGCGGTGCGTGCCCGCGCTATAGAAGCCGGAGCGCACGCGCCCGCCCTTGCCGGGCGCGAACGGCGTCGCCGCCTTGTGGCGGTACGCCACGGGCTCGTCCATCCCGCGGATGGCCCCCACGCGGCACCCGTCCTCGCGCGCCATGCCGCCCAGCAGCCCCTCCACCAGCTCCTGCTTGCGGCGCAGCTGGATGGGGTACGGAACGGCAAGCCACTCGCAGCCGCCGCACGACTTTGCGATGGGGCAGGTGTAGGTCTTGTAGCCCATGTAACCTCGCGAACGTACGTGGTCCTTGCGGGCGCGTGCCCGCGTTCTTCTCTGCAATTGTAGCGGCGAGCCGGGCGAGAAGGACCGCAGCCTTTGCCCGGATGTGTGCGGGGCGTGCGCGTGCCGCGGGGGAGGGCCCGCGTTCTTCTCGCCCGCGCGATCTGTGGTGGCTGAGGCAACATTTGTTGCCAATCGTGCGTGTGTGTACGTTGCATGGCGATTTGGGTAGTAGTAAGCTAGGCAAAGTTTTTGAATGGGAGTCGAAAACTGGGGCAGTGCCCGGGACTCCCGAAGGAGAGGAAGTGCCTATGCAGTCCAAGATCGCGCACGCTGCGGAACGCAAGGCCTTCAGCGTGGTGCTCGACAAGATCATTGCGAGTGCCTCCGGCGAAGACCGCGAGAAGAACATCGACCACCTGATCGACATGGCGGAGAAGCTCCTGAAGGACACCTCGCCCGGCGCCATCCGCGGCCTGAGGAAGGGCCTGCGTCCCGGCTCCAAGTGGGAGAAGTTCCTGTTCAGCGTGATCGACGAGACCGACCCCCACGTGCTGAAGACGGCAATCCTGAACGGTGGCTACGAGGCGGCGTTCCGCGGCCTGCGCAACACCACCGCCAACGCGGACAAGTACCAGTGCAACGTGCCCTGGATCATCCTGTTCGACCCGACGAGCGCGTGCAACAAGCACTGCGTGGGCTGCTGGGCCGCCGACTACGGCAACCGCCTGAACCTGACGTACGACGAGATGGACAGCCTGGTGAGCCAGGCCGAGGACCTGGGCACCCACCTGTTCATGCTCACGGGCGGCGAGCCGCTGGTGCGCAAGGAGGACGTGCTGAAGCTGGCCGAGAAGCACAACACCAGCCTCTTCAACATCTTCACAAACGCCTCCCTGGTGGACGACGCCTTCTGCGAGAGGGTCCAGAAGCTGGGCAACATCGTGTTCAGCGTGTCGCTTGAGTCCTACGAGCCCAGCGTGAACGACGGCCGCCGCGGCGACGGGTCGTTCCAGGAGGTCATGGACGCGTTCGACCGCATGCACAAGCATGGCCTGCTGTACGGCACCTCCACGTGCTACACGCGTGCGAACACCGAGCGCGTGAGCTCCGACGAGTTCTTCAAGCTCCTCATCGACAGGGGCTGCCGCTTCGCGTGGTACTTCCACTACATGCCCGTGGGCGAGGGCGCGAACGCGGACCTCATGCCTACCATCGAGCAGCGCGAGTACATGTTCAACCGCATCCGCTGGGTGCGCTCCGTGGGCGACGAGGGCTACCCGATCTTCGCGATGGACTTCCAGAACGACGGCGAGTTCGTGGGCGGCTGCATCGCCGGCGGCCGCGTGTACTGCCACGTGAACGCCCGCGGCGACGTGGAGCCGTGCGTCTTCATCCACTACTCCAACGCGAACTTCAAGGAGAGCGGCAACTGGCTCGAGTGCCTGAAGCAGCCGATCTTCCAGACGTACCGCAAGCACTACCCCTGGAACGACAACCTGCTGGAGCCGTGCCCCATGCTCGAGAACTCCGGCCTGCTGACGCAGATCGTGGACGAGTCGGGCGCGAAGTGCACGGAGTACGTGACGCCGGAGTCCGCCGCGGACCTGTGCGCACGCACGAAGCCGTACGCGAAGGAGTGGGCGCCCAAGGCCGAGGAGCTTTGGCTGGGCATGTACCCCGACGGCAAGAAGCACTACGAGGACGCCATGTCCCAGGAGAAGATCTCGGTCAAGGCCAAGGTCATCGCCGAGGCGGACGCCCAGAACGAGGCCGTCGTCGACTAGCGACGCGCCTGCCTTAGGCGTGTCGGCATGAACCCCGGGGGCATCCCCAGGGGAGAAGAGCAACGCCCGGGACCCGGTGCCAGCCATGGCGCCGGGTCCTTCTCGTCTGGACGTCCCTGGGCGGCGCCGGCCGCGGCGCCACACGCGGTGCGCGGCGCGTTGCCGGCGGCGTTACGCGCGGTGCGCGGCGATTTAACACGTCGCTATCAACTCCTGTAGCGCCTCGGTAACATGCGCGCGGGAAGCTTGTGCCGTACGATGCGACCAGAGTGGAGGCAGCATGGCAGACGGCGTAGATTCCCTCATGTACGACCTCGGGGCCGGCAAATCGGCCATTCGCGAGGTGTTCGAGCAGACCATGGAGCTCAAGCAGCAGGGCGTGACCGACTTTTGGGACTACTCCATAGGCAACCCGAACGTGCCCGTGGCGCCGCAGGTGACGGAGGCCATTCGCGAGGCGCTTGAGGAGTACGAGTCCGTCGACCTGCACGGATACCCGCCCAACAACGGCTACCTCACCACGAGGCAGACCGTGGCCGCAAACCTGAACCGACGGTTCGACGCGCACGCGCGTGCCGGCGAGATCGCCATGACCGCGGGCTGCGCGGGCGCCATAACCTCGACCATCGCCGCGACCACCAGGGCCGGCGAGGAGGTCATCATCCCCACGCCGTACTACGCGGAGTACCGCATGTGGGTGCAGGCGTGGCACTGCAACGTGGTGGAGGTCCCCACGGAGCCCGAGACCTTCCAGCTTGACCTCGACGCCATCGAGGAGGCCATCAACCCAAAGACGCGCATGGTCATCATCAACACGCCGAACAACCCCACGGGCGCCGTGTACACGAAGGACTCCATAATCGCCCTGGCCGCGCTGCTGCGGCGCAAGTCGAAGGAGCTGGGACAGACCATCTACCTGCTTTCCGACGAGCCGTACCGCGAGATCGTGTACGACGGCAAGCAGAACCCGTGGATCGCGGCGTACTACGAGAACACCATCGTGTGCTACAGCTGGTCGAAGTCTCTGTCGCTTGCGGGCGAGCGCGTGGGCTACGTGTGGGTGCCCGGCACCGTGCGCCACGCGGAGCGCGTGTACGACGCGATCCTGGGCGCGCAGCGCGTGACGGCGACGGTCATGAACAGCCTGTTCAACCGCGTGTTGGAGAAGTGCGTGGACCTTCCGGCCCCCGTGGACGAGTACGCGCGCAAGAGGGACCTGCTCTACGGCGGCCTCACGGACATCGGCTACGACGTGGTGCATCCCGACGGGGCGTTCTACCTGTGGGTTCGTGCCCTCGAGCCCGACGACGACGCGTTCCAGGCGCGTGCGGCGAACGAGCAGAGGCTCTACGTGGTGGGCTCGCGCGACTTTGCGTGCCGCAGCTACTTCCGCCTGAGCTACTGCGTGAGCGACGGGTGCATCAAGACGTCGCTCCCGGCGTTCCAGAGGCTGTTCGAATCGTACGGCGGCTACACCTGGTAGCGCCCACGGAGCAGCAGGCGGCGTTTGCCCGATGAATCGCTCGGCATCCCGTTGCTTATGGGTATGGTGATTCCACGACGCTTTATGCGTGGCTCGTTATGGCGCGGTGGTCCGCCGTTGCGACTGCGGCGAGGCCGCCGCATGATGCGGCTCGAGGAGGAACCATGGCTACAAGCACTGGGAAAGTGAAGAACCTCGCACTCGTGGGCCAAGGCGGCGTGGGCAAGACCATGCTGGCCGAGGCCATGCTCCACCTTTCGGGCAAGACGTCCCGCCTGGGTGGACACGCCGGCACCAAGCCCACGCTTGACTACGACAGCGAGGAAAGCGAGCGCGGTTTTTCCATCTCCACCACTATCGCCCCGGTAGAGTGGGAGGGCACCAGGGTCAACGTGCTCGACGCGCCGTGCTACCCGGACTTCGTGGGCGACGCGTACGGTGCGCTCGCCGCCGCGGAGACGGCCGTCTTCGTGGTGGACGCCGCGTCCGGCCCCGGCACCATCACCACGCGCCTGTGGTTTGCGGCCGAGGACCTGAGCATCGCCCGCGCGTTGTTCATCAACCGTCTTGACAGGCCGGACGCCGACTGGGACACCGCGCTTCTGACCGCCCAGGACCGCTATGGCAACCGCCTTGTGCCCGTGACGATGCCCATGGGCTCCGGAGAGGCGTTTGGCGGCATCATCGACGTCGTGCACATGAAGGCGCGCCACATGGTGGACGGCAAGCCCGTGGTCGGGGACATCCCGGCGGAGCTGCGCGAGACGGCCGAGGCCGCGCACGCGCAGCTGGTGGAGCTTGCGGTAGAGGCCGACGACGAGCTGATGATGAAGTACCTCGACGGCGAGGAGATCACGCAGGAGGAGCTCGAGGGCCTTCTGGGCAAGGCCATCACCAACCGCGTGATCGTTCCCGTGTTCGCGGGCTCCTGCGTGCGCGAGGAGGGCGTCATCTCGCTCATGAGCGACGTGGCGGAGTGGTTCCCGACCATGGCGGACTACGGCCGCGTGCCGCTGGTGAACGGCGAGGAGCTCGACATATCGCCTGACGACGACCGCCCGGTGGCCTTCGTGTTCAAGACGCTGCAGGACCAGCAGAACGGCAAGCTCTCGTTCGTGAAGGTGCTCGCGGGCACCGTCACGCCCGGCACGGAGCTCATCAACGCGCGCACCCGCAAGAGCGAGCGCCTGGGTCACCTGTACCAGATGTGCGGCCACGACATGCGGGACATGAAGTCCGTCGCGTCCGGCGACGTGTGCGTGGTGCCGAAGCTGGACGCCATGACCGGCGACACGCTCTCCGTCACGGGCAAGGTCGAGGCTGCGGAGTTCCGCTTCCCGAACTCCCTGTACCGCGTCGCCATCGAGCCGGACGCGCGCGGCAGCGAGGGTAAGGTCTACGCGTTTCTCGAGAAGGCCGCGGACGCCGATCCCACGATCTCCGTCTCGCGCGACGAGGAGACCGGGCAGACCATAATATCCGCCATTGGAGAAGCGCAGGTCTCCGTGCTGCTTGACCGCCTTGAGGAGCGCGCCGGCGTGACGGCCCACACCGTGAAGCTCGCGATCCCGTACCGCGAGACCATCCGCCGCGTTGCCAGCGCCCAGGGACGCCACAAGAAGCAGACCGGCGGCGCCGGCCAGTACGGCGACTGCTGGCTGCGCGTGGAGCCAAACCCCGGCGGCGGCTACGAGTTCGTGGACGAGGTCGTGGGCGGCCACGTGCCGAGGAACTTCATCCCCGCCATCGACAAGGGCGTGCAGGAGACCATGAGGGACGGCGTGCTTGCCGGCTTCCCGATGATCGACGTCAAGGTCGCCGTGTACGACGGCTCGTACCACCCCGTGGACTCCAACGAGATGGCGTTCAAGACCGCGGCGCGCATTGGCTTCCAGAAGGCCGTGGCGCAGGCCGAGCCCGTGCTGCTTGAGCCCATGGCGCACCTGAGCGTGACCGTGCCCGACAGCTACGCCGGCTCCGTGATGGGCGACATCAGCGCGTCGCGCGGCCGAGTCGAGGGCATGAACGCCGCGTCCGGCGCCGCGGAGAGCGGCTACACCACGATCGACGCGACGGTGCCGTACGCCGAGGTGACCGACTACGCGACGCGCCTGCGCTCGCTCTCGCGCGGCACGGGCGAGTTCGAGCTCGAGGTCTCTGGCTACGAGCAGGTGCCGCACGACGTGCAGCAGAAGCTGGCGGAGGAGTACCAGGAGAAGCGCGCCTCCGGCCAGAAGTAGCGCGGGAGGGGCACGAGGGCCGGCGCGGGGCGCCGGACCTCGTGTGCGCCGCGGCGACACAAAAGGCAGGGGATGGGCCCTCGGCGCCGTGCGCGCCGGGGGCCCTAAGCGACGCGGCGGGTGCGGTGCCCCCGGCGCGCGGGGTGCGCAAAGGTTGCCGTTGGCTTAACGTGCCGGCCACGGCGGTGGCACTTCTCGCCCCGCTGGGGTACCATGCGCTCACGAGCGACTACGAAGGAGGGCCCATGACCGAGATTCCCGCCGGCTACTCGTCCGAGCTGGACACCTACGACACCCAGCGCGCCATCGAGCGCATCAAGCACATCTTCCTGGCGAAGCTGTGCGCCGCGCTGCACCTGGTGCGCGTGACCGCGCCTTTGGTGGTGGACCCGACTACGGGCGTGAACGACAACCTGAACGGCGTGGAGCGGCCCGTGGGCTTTGACGTGCCCGCCATCGGCAAGGACGCCGAGGTGGTGCAGTCGCTGGCAAAGTGGAAGCGCGTTGCGCTGAGGCGCTACGACTTCAAGGTGGGCAAGGGCATCGTGTGCGACATGAACGCAATCCGCCGCGACGAGGAGCTGGACAACCTGCACTCCATCTACGTGGACCAGTGGGACTGGGAGAAGGTCATCGACGTGGACGAGCGCGCCCCGGAGTACCTGGAAGCCGTGGTGCGCCGCATCGTGACGGCGATCTGCGGCACGCTGGACGAGCTGAAATGGGCGTACCCGCAGCTGGACGTTGAGCTCACGCGCGACGTGACGTTTGTGGGCGCCCAGGAGCTGGAGGACCTGTACCCGGACCTTGCGCCCGAGGAGCGCGAGCAGCGCTTTGTGCGCGAGCACCACACGACGTTCGTGCGCGGGATCGGCGGCAAGCTGCGCAGCGGGAAGCCGCATGACGGCCGCGCGCCGGACTACGACGACTGGGACCTGAACGGCGACCTGCTGTTTTGGGACGAGACGCTTGGCCGCGCGCTCGAGGTGAGCTCCATGGGCATCCGCGTGAGCCCGGAGTCGCTGGACCGCCAGCTGACGCTTGCGGGCTGCGACGACAGGCGCGAGCTGCCGTTTCACAAGGCACTCCTGGCCGGCGAGCTGCCGTACACCATTGGCGGCGGCATAGGCCAGAGCCGCCTGTGCATGCTGCTTCTGGCGAAGGCGCACGTGGGCGAGGTGCAGGCGTCCATCTGGGACGAGCAGACGGTGGCCGCGTGCGAGGCGGCGGGGGTCATGCTGCTGTAGCGGACCGCCTGGGGGACCGTGGCCCAGGTGCGGTGGGGCCCTTCTCGCCCGCCGCGCGGCGCGTAAGATGTCGTATCATCTTGCTGTCTAGGCGACGCGGCGCGCCTTGCACGGCAACGCGGGCGCGCCCGCAAACGAGAGGAGTTCCCCATGCTGAGTGCGGTTCAGATAAAGCCCGACGTCTACTGGGTTGGTGCCGTCGACTGGAATGCCCGCAGCTTCCACGGCTACAGCACCGAGGACGGCATCACGTACAATGCGTACCTGATCATGGACGAGAAGGTCACGCTGATCGACACGGCGAAGATCACGTTCAAGGACGAGCTGCTTGCAAGGATCTCGAGCGTCATCGACCCGTCGAAGATCGACATCCTGGTGTGCAACCACGTTGAGATGGACCACTCCGGCAACGTCCCGACCATCAAGGGGCTGAACCCGAACGTGCGCATCCTGGCGTCCGCGCCGCAGGGCGTGAAGGGCCTTACCGCGCACTACCACGACCTTGGCTTCGAGGGCGTGAAGACCGGCGATACGCTCAACATCGGCAAGCGCACGCTGACGTTTGTGCAGACGCCCATGGTGCACTGGCCGGACAACATGGTCACGTACGACGCGTACGACAAGATCCTGTTCTCGAACGATGCGTTTGGCCAGCACTTTGCGAGCTCGAAGCGCTTTGACGACGAGAATGACCTGGGCGAGGTCATGAAGCAGGCCCGTAAGTACTACGCGAACATCGTGCAGCCGTACCGCATGCAGGCCTCGAACGCGGTGAAGGCCGTGCGCAAGCTTGGCCCGGACGCCATCGACATCATCGCGCCCGCGCACGGCGTGTGCTGGCGCAGCCACGTGGCGGACATCCTGGACGCGTACGAGAACGTGTACACCTCTGGCAAGCTGGAGGAGAAGGCGCTGGTGGCGTACGACTCCATGTGGGGCTCGACGGACAAGATGGCCCACGCGATCGCCGACGGCTTCCTGGCGGCCGGCGTCCCGGTGCGCCTGATGGACGTGAAGTGCAACCACATATCCGACGTGATGGAGGAGTTCCTGGACTGCAAGTACGTGGCCGTGGGCTCGCCCACGCTGAACAGCCAGATGATGCCGCCGATGGCGGAGCTGCTGACGTACATGAAGGGACTATCGCCCAAGAACGAGGGTCGCGTGGGCATCCCGTTTGGCAGCTACGGCTGGGCGCCGCTTGGCCCGAAGAACATTGCGGCCGAGCTCGAGGGCGTGGGCTTCGACCTGCCGCTGGGCACCCTGGCATGCAACTGGATTCCCGACCAGGCCTACCTGGACGACCTGCGCCAGAAGATCGTGGACCTGGCGAAGTAGGGGCTGCGGGCCAAGGCTGGCGGGATCGTATCGAGCTTGAGAAGACGGGCGGCTTCGCGTTGCGGGGCCGCCCGTGTGTTTGGGTGCGACTTGGCGCCGTCCCGTGCGCTTGCGCTAGTGGATGCCAAAAGTGCCATGAGAGCGGTACGCATTTGCCCGTTGTGGGAATTCGCCGCAAATACGTGGCGTTACCCCACGTCCAATGCGGATAACGGCGTCTGTACGGATGCGGCTCGGGTAGAATTGTCACTACTGCGGCCCAAGTCGCATCGCGCCGCGCTCGGCGGCGCTTGGCATCTGGCTAGGAGGTTGCGCGGACGCGCATGGACATAGCACTCTCGATTATCGTCACGTTCCTGCTCACACTGGTAAACGGCTACTTCTCGATGTCCGAGATGGCGCTCTCGACGGCGAAGAAGGTCCTCCTCGACCACGAGGCCGAGGAGGGAGACCCGAAGGCGGCCAAGGCCGCGGAGGTCATCGACGACCCCACGGGCTTCCTTGCGGCGATCCAGGTGGCGATCACGCTCGTCGGGTTCTTCTCGTCCGCGTTTGCCGCGACGAACCTCTCCGGCCCGCTCGCAGGGTGGCTCGAGGGCTTCGGCATGTCCTCGGGCGGCGCAAACGCGCTGGCCACGGTACTCATCACGCTGATCGTCTCGTACTTCTCCATCGTGGTGGGCGAGCTTGTGCCCAAGCGCATCGCCATGAGCGAAGCCGAGAAGGTCTCGAAGAGCGTGGCAGGCCCCATCGGCGGGTTCGCGACGGTCGCGCGGCCGCTGGTATGGCTCACGGGCGCAAGCGCGAACGGCCTTGCGAAGCTCATGCACGTGAAGAGCCCCGAGGACCGCCAGGACGTGTCCGAGGACGAGATTCGCTACATGGTGACGGACTCAGACGAGCTGACGGACACGGAGAAGTCCATGATCCACGACGTCATCGACCTGGGTGACGCCATCGCGCGCGAGGTCATGGTGCCGCGCGTGGACATGACGCTCATCGAGGACACGGCCACGCTGGGCGAGGCCCTGGACGTGATGCGGCGCACCGGCTACTCGCGCCTGCCCATCTACCACCGCTCCGTGGACCGCGTGGTGGGCATCGCGCACATCAAGGACATCATCGGCCCCATCCTGAACGGAGCGAAGGACGAGCCCATCGTGCGCCACATGCGCGAGGCGGACTACGTGCCCGACACGAAGGACATCATCCCGCTGCTGTCCGAGATGCAGACCGCGCACGACCAGATGGTCATCGTGGTGGACGAGTACGGCGGCACGGCCGGCATCATCACGGTGGAGGACATCGTGGAGGAGGTCGTGGGCGAGATAGAGGACGAGTTCGACCCGGACAACAAGTACCTGACGCAGCTTTCCGACAGGGAGTGGCTCGTGGACGGCAGGTTCTCCATCGACGACGCCATCGAGCTCGGCTGGCCCATCGAGGACAGCGAGGAGTACGAGACCATCGCCGGCTTCGTGCTCGAGCTTGCGGACAAGCTGCCGCACCCCGGCGATGTGTTCCACAAGGACGGCTACACGTTCCGCGTGCAGTCCATGCGCGGACGGCGCCTGGCCATGCTGCGCGTGACGGCGCCGGAGCCCAAGCAGGAACCCGCGGACGACGCCAAGGGCGAGAAGGACGCGCGCCGCGCCAAGGGCGAGAAGGACGCGGACGCGTCCGACTGACGCCCGGCCGCAAACCTGGCGCCTTTCTGCGCAGGTACGCGCAAGACCTGCGTGCCGCGCCCCAGTTTTACTACAATGAGAGTCACGTTCGAGTGAATACAGGCGGAAGGTCAAACCCGATGGCACAGCTCATGGACATCCAGCGCGTAGAGATTGGGCCAGAGAACCTCACTGCGCGCGTGCGCATGGCGGACGGAGCCCCGCTCATGACGAGCGAGGACCTGCAGGGCACCACGCGTGTCTATCGGCTTCTTCCGCACATCATCGAGCACGCCTGCCTGGGCGATGCCGGCGACACGTTCAAGGCGTGCATGGGCAACACCGAGCTCGCCCACCTGCTTGAGCACGTGACCGTGGAGCTCCTGGCGCAGACGGACATCGCCGGCGACATCACGTCCGGCCGCACGTTTCCCATCGAGGGCGACCCGCGCAGCTTCGACGTGGAGATCTCTTGCAAGGACGACGTGCTCACCGTCGCGGCGCTCTTGAGCGCGGTGTGGATTCTGGACTGGGCGTACACGGACGGCGGCGACCCCGTGCCGGACGTGGACGCGACGGTCGACGGCCTCAGGAACCTTGTCGCGTCGCTTGGCGACGAGCCCGGAACCTCTTACAAGGAGAAGGTCAAGGGCGAGATCCTGGCAGACGTACAGCGCGAGTACCAGGAGGCGCTCGCGATGCGCGAGCAGGAGATCGCCCGGCGCGAGGAGGAGATCGAGGTGGCGCGCTCCGAGGCGGAGGCCGCGGCGCGCGAGCGCGCGGAGCGGCGTGCCCGCGAGCGCGCAAGGCTCGAGGAGGAGCGCCGTCGCGCCGAGGAGGAGGCGCGTGCCGCGCAGGAGACCGCGCGCCAGGAGGCGGAGCGTGCCCGCCGCGAGCAGGAGGAGGCTGCGGAGGCCGCCCGTCGCGCGGAGGAGGACCGCCTGTTCGAGGAGGTCGCCCGCGAGGCCGAGCGCCGCACCACCGTGCTCATGCCGGACGAGGGCCGCGAGTCGCCGGAGGCCGTGCAGGCGTCCCGCGACCTGCCGGACGCGGCCGTCATCGAGTGGCAGCCAGAGGGCGTCGCGGCTGCGCCGCAGGCGGAGCCCGAGCCGGCGCCCGAGCCCGACACCGAGCCCGAGCCTGACACCGAGCCCGAGCCTGACGCCGCCCCAGAGCCCGAGGCCCGCTACGCGGCGCCGTGGGAGGACGAGCCTGGCCAGCCGGCGTCGTCCGCGGATGCGGAGCCGCTGCCCGATGCGGCGAACACTTCGGAGAGCGAGGGGCATATTCCCGGTCCCCAAAGGGTACGATAGAGAGAACCTGCGCAGGCGGCGTCCTACGGTCACCACGTGTGCGGTAGTGCAGTAGTGCAAGGCTCGTTTGGATAGTAGGATGACTGGCACATGCCAGGTTCTGAAGGAGGACGACATGAGCGCAAAGGGCGCATTCGGATTCGTTGCGGGTGGCATTCTTGGTGCGGCGGCTGGCGTGGTGGCGGGCATCCTGCTGGCACCGCGTTCCGGCGCGGAGAGCCGGGCCATGGCCGCAGACGCCATGAACGATGCCTGGGACACCGCGGTCGACTCCTACGAGCGCGGCTCCCGCGTGGTGAGCGAGAAGATCGGCTCCCGTCCCGGCATGGACGTCACGGCAGACGAGCTCCGCGCGAAGGTCGACCTCGCGCGCGAGCGCATGGAGCAGCTGCGCGATTCGCTGTCCGATGCGGTGACCACCACGTCCTCCCAGGTGCAGGACGTCGTTAACACCGCGGCGGACAAGGTCGTCTCCGCAAGCGACCACGCTGCTCCCGCCGGCGAGACCAAGGCGGAGGGCGTCCACGTCGAGGTAGTGGACGGCAACACCGAGGAGTAGCCCTTCTCGTCCAAACGTACAGGAAGTCGGGCGTGGTGCGCACCCTGCACCACGCCCGCTGCATTAGGGCGCGGTGCCCGCATGGGGCGATGCGCATGGAGGTTGGTTCGATGCTTCGCGTCGCAGACGTCGTCGGTCTCAAGGTGTTCAAGGGCAAGAAGACCCGCAAGGGCGAGGAGAAGTACTCCAAGCTCGGCAAGGTGCACATGGCGGTGTTCTCGCCGGACGGCATGAGCGTCGTGGGCTTCACCGTCAAGCGGCCGGACATCGCCGGCATGGTCAAGCGCCCGGACTTCTTCATGGCGCGCGACGCGTTTGGCGTGATCGAGAAGGGCCTGCTGCTCACCAACGAGCGCGACGGCGTGGACGATCGCGCGCGCGAGCGCCTTGGGATCGACTGGGACGCGTGCATCATGTGGACCGGCATGGACGCCCGCACGTCGGACGGAAGGGACCTTGGCTACGTCAACGACGCCGTGTTCGACGCGCACGCCGGCGAGGTTCAGAGGTTCTGCGTGGGCGACGGCAGCGTCGCGCAGTCGCTCGTGGGCTCGCTCGAGATCCCCGCGGACATGGTGCGCGGCTACAGCAAGGGCTACATGATCGTCGACCCCGAGGCGGCCAACCTCAAGCTCAGCGGAGGCGCGGCCGCCGTCGCGGGCGAGGGCTACGCAAAGGCAAAGGTGGCTGGCAAGAAGACCGCCAAGAAGGCCGGGGCCGCCGCGTCCGTCGCCGTGGACAAGGGGTCGTTCGCGCTCGGCCGCGCGCTTGGCAAGGCAAAGCGCGCCATAGACGACGCCCGCGCCGATGCCGCACAGGAGGAGGCGCCGCAGGAGCAGCTTCCCGCAAGGCAGGCGGCAGACGTGAGCGTGGCCGCCCCCAGCGCTCCTGCGTCGCTGCGCATGTCGCAAGACGAGCGCGAGCAGCGCGCGGACCACGTGAAGACGTACGCCCCCGCGGGCGAGAAGGGTACGGCCTCCGCCGCCGGCGCGCCCTCTGCCGCGGAAGCCGCCACAAAGCCGCGGCCCGCAAGGCCGGCAGCCGCAGGCAAGCCGGCGGCAAAGAAGGCGCCCGCGAAGCCTGCCAACAAGAAGAAGTCCACCTCTGACGCGGCCGCACACGCCGTCGGCAAGGAGCTGGGCAAGATGGGCAGCATGTTTGGCTCGTTCATGGACGAGTACAAGAAGGCAAGCAAGTAGCAGGCGACGTGCCCGCGGGCAGGCGACACGCCCGCGCCGCCTGCTAGAACCCCAGCGCCTGCAGCACGAACATGATGATGGTGAACACGGTCACCGCCACGATCGTGAGCCATGTCAGGCCGTTCCACACGCGCCCGTTTGCGTGGCCGCGCATCACGTGGCGGTCGCTTGCGATAAACACCATGCACACCAGCAGGATGGGCAGCATCACGCCGTTGATGACCTGCGAGACCATCATGATGCCAAACAGGCTCACGTTGGGAACCATGATGATGACGGCGGAGAGTATGGTGATGGCCGTGATGATGCCGCGGTAGACCGGTGCCTCGCGCCACGTGCGGTCCGCGCCGCGCTCCCAGCCAAACGCCTCGCACACCGCGCTCGCGGTGATGCCCGGCAGCACGCATGCCGCAAGGAACGAGGCCCCTACCAGGCCAATCGCAAACAGGAGCGACGAGTACTGCCCCGCGAGCGGCACAAGCGCCTTCGCGGCGTCCGCGGCGGTGTCGATTTTGATGCCCGCGGGAAACAGCACCGTTCCTGTGGTGAGGATGATGAACCACGTGACGATCTCCGCCGCGATCGCGCCCGATATGTTGTCCACGCGCTGGCCGGGGATGTCGCTTGCGTCCAGGTTCTTCTCCACCACGTTGCTCGACACCATGAAGATCATGTACGGCGATATCGTGGTGCCGATGTTCGCCACCAGAAGCGACACGTAGCGCGGGTCGCTCGAGAAGCTGGGCACCGCGGTCGCGTGCAACGCCGCGAGCCAGTCCGGCTTTGCCAAAAAGCCAGCCGCAATGTAGGTCAGGAAGACGCAGCTCAGCGCAAGGAGCACCTTCTCGATTCTGCGATACGAGCCGCTCATGGACAGCATCCACGTCACAAGCGCGCTCACGGGCACGCTCACCTGCAGAGGCACGCCAAACAGCTGCATGCCAGAGGCGATGCCCGCAAACTCGGACAGCGTGACGGCAAAGTTCGACACAATAAGCGAAAGCATCGCCACGGCGCTCACGCGCACGCCAAAGCGCTCGCGAATGAGCGACGCAAAGCCCTTGCCCGTGGCGCAGCCCATGCGCGCGGACGTCTCCTGCACCACGATGAGCAGCAGGCACATGATGGGCACGGTCCAGATCATGCCGAGCCCGTAGCTTGCGCCCGTGGTGGAGTACGTCGCGATGCCGCCGGCGTCGTTTCCCGCAAACGCGGTCAGGAGCCCCGGCCCCATGGACGCGAATATGGCCGCCAGCTGCGTCTTCCTGCGCGCGTCCGTCTTGCCCGCCATGCTAAGCGCCCCAGACGCCCATGAGGACGCAGCAGACAACTGCAAACACCACGAGCGCGATGGTCATGGCGACCAAGGAAAGCGTCATGCCCGAGGTCTCCAGGTTCTTCTCGTCACGCTTCCTCAGCACCGTGAGGTAGACGGGAATGCTGGCGAAGGATATCAGGATGCTCACGACGGCGGCGCTCACGCCCCTGGACGTCGCGGCAAACGCGCCGACGGTGTTGCCGAGCACGTTCGTCACGAGGGCCATCCCCACAAGGCCCACCAGCGCAGAGAACACGATGCCAAGCCCAAGGCCCTTCAGCACGAAGCCCAGTGTGGACGGCGTGTCCTCGTCGTCCGGGTCGTACTCCAAAAACGAGCTCGTCGCGTAGCTCGCCGCGTCGTTCGCGGCGATCACGGCAACGGGCAGCGCCGTCGTCAGCAGAAGCGCGTTCGCGGCGCCCAGGGTGGGCGAGAAGAGCGTGACCAGCGCGGCCGCACCCACCATCCAGAAGAAGAACCACGCCTCGTTGCGCATGAGCCATACCAGGCCCTCGAGGCTGCGGTGGTCGTCGGAGTCGCTCGTGGTGGCGCCGGCGATGCGCAGGTCCTCCGCGTGCTCGTCCTCCAGGACATCGAGCGCGTCGTCCACGGTCACGATGCCCAGCAGGCGCTTGTTGTCGTCCACCACGGGCAGCGCCACCAGGTTGTACTTGGCGATGTCCTCCGCCACGTCCTCCTGGTCCTCGTCCGGGCTCGCGGTGATGAGGTCGTCGTCGATCGCGATGGCGGAAAGCCTGTCCGTGGGGCTCGCGATCGCGAGCGCCTTCAGGGTGACGACGCCAGAGAGGCGGCCGTCCTCGTCCGTCAGGTAGATGTAATAGACGGTCTCGAAGTCATCCTCCAGGTTGCGGAGCTTCTCGACGGCGTCCGCCGCGGTCGCGTCCTCCGGAAGCGACACCACCTCGGACGTCATGATGCGGCCTGCGGTGTCCTCGCGGTATCCCAGCAGCTGGCGAATGGCCTTCTGCTCCTTCACGCCCATCAGGCGCAGCAGCTTCTCGGCCTTGTCGTAGTCCAGCTCGCTCACGAGCTCCGCCGCGTCGTCCGGGTCCATCTCGGACAGCATACGCGACGCGTCCGTCTCCTCCATGTCGCCCATGATCTCGGCGGCCATGGCGTCGTCGTCGAACTCGGCCATCGTCTCGCTGGCCTGCTCGTCGTCCAGCTGCGCAAACACCTGGCCGCGCAGGCGCGGGTCAAGCCGCTCCAGGATGTCCGCGATGTCCGCGGGGTGCATGTCGTCCAGCGTCTTGTGCGATACGGACAGCTTCACGTTGGAAAGGTCCCTGTCCAGCAGGTCCATGTAGTTCCACGCGATGATCTTCTCGGGGATGGGCTTTCCCAGCGCGCGCGATATCTTCAGCACCACGCGCTCGAAGCCGGGGGATATGGAGCGCAGCAACCCGCGGACGCCCACCTCCGCGCCCAGCAGGCGCAGCTGAGAAGAGCTGGTGTCGCTCAGCTTCAGGTCGTTCACGCGCACGACGCGCAGGCCGCGTGTGTCGACGATCTGCTTGTTCAGGAGGTCTCGCGCCACGAGGACCTCGTTCGGCTGCAGGTACGAGAACCTGATGTCGGTCGCGACCACCTTCAGCTGCACCTTGTCGTCGTCGAACGAGTCCACGTACTTGCGCCAGCTGATCATGAGCGGCGTCTTGCCGGGGCCCTCCACGGCAAGCGCCGTCACGCGCGGAAACACCTCGCCCGTGGCGATGCCAAGGTCGTTCACCTTGCCGATCTTCTCGCCGTCGAGGTCGTAAACGGGATTGCCCAGCATCTGGGACAGATAGATCATGTGTGCTCCTTAGTTGGTATGCAGCGCGCCGGAAGCGCGGCGCGGCGACTCCAGAACCACCCTCCGGCGCTACCAACTGGGCACGCCCGAGGGTCATCGACTGTGAGGTCGAGGTTTCATCAATGACCCTTCTCGTAGACTGCAGATGCGCCCGCCTGTGTGGCGAGCCATGAAAACCGTACGTATTGTACATGCGAACGGGCAGGTTTCTGCAACGGTAGTGCAAGCAGAATGCAAGGTGCACAAAACCGCGCGCAAAAAGGGGAGAAGAACGGCCGCAGCGGCTCGTCCTTCTCCCCTTGGGGAAAGTTTGATGCGATTGCGACGCTGGTATTGCGACGCTAGAACTTGACCTGCGGGGCCTGGCGCGCGGAGGCGTCCGTCACCTCGAAGCCCTGGCGCGTCTTGAACTTGGAGCCGGCCACGATGTTGCCGGGGAAGGTCTCGATCGCGTTGTTGTACTCCAGCACGCAGTCGTTGAAGCTCTGGCGCGCATAGACGATCTTGTTCTCCGTCTCTGCGAGCTCTGCCTGCAGCTGCTGGAAGTTGGCGTTCGCCTTGAGGTCTGGGTACGCCTCTGCCACGGCAAACAGCGACTTCAGGGTGCCGCTCAGGACGTTGGAGGCCTCCATCTTGCCCTCGGGCGTGGTCGCGCTCATGACGGCAGAACGCGCCTGCGTCACGGCCTCGAGCGTCTTGGACTCGTGCGCGGCGTAGCCCTTAACGGTCTCCACCAGGTTGGGGATGAGGTCGTTCCTGCGCTGCAGCTGGGCGTCGATGGTCTGCCACGCGTTGTCGCAGCGGTTGTCCTTCTGGACGATCCCGTTGTAGAGCGAGATGAACCAGAGCGCTAGCACGACCACGATCGCGATGATGACAATGGCAAGCGGCATGGGGCTTCCTTCCTGTGGGAGGTTGGTCTGTAGGCAGAGTATACCCAGACTGGACGCGTTGGTCTTCCGGGCGAAAAACGTCTTCGGCAAGGGGTTGGCCCGGCGATGGAAAGCGTTTCCGGACGCTACGCCAAACGCGCTCCCTTGGCCTTTGCAAGGGCTCTGAGCTTGGGATCTTCCCTCTCCATGAACACGGTGTCAAAGTCAGAGGGGCTTGCGTAGCGATGTGTGCCCCGCACGCCGAACTTGCTGCCGTCTGCCAAGAGGAAGCGATGCGCGGAGTTGCGCATGACCGTCTGCTTCACAAGGCGGTCGTCCATGTCGAAGGTGCTCACGGAGCCGCGCGCGAGGTCCACCCCAAGCGCGCCCAGGAACGCCTTGTCGAAGCTGATGGGTTCGAGCATCGCGCAGGTCGCCGCGCCCAGAAACCCGTTGAACTCGCGGTTGACGCTGCCGCCGGTGCCGATTACCGTGAGCCCCTCGTTGGCGGAGAGCTCCTGCAGCGCATCGATCCCGTTGGAGACCACGACGCAGCGCCGGTGGCCTTGTGCCAGCAGCCGCGCGAGCGCGAGCGTCGTGGTCGAGATGTCGAAGAAGATGGTTTCGCCGTCCACGATCTGCTCGTATGCCTTGAGCGCGATGGCGCGCTTCTGCTCTGGCCGGACGCCCAGGCGCCCCCGCAGGTCGTGCTCCGGCGCGGTCGCGACGCTCGTGGCGCCGCCGTACACGCGCCGCAGCATACCCTCCCCGTCGAGCCGCCGCAGGTCCTTGCGGATGCAGTCCGGCGTGACGCGGAAGTTCTGCGCAAGCTCCGACACCGTGACGCGCCCGCGCTGCGAGACGAGTGCGACTATGGCGTCCTGTCTTTCTCGCGCGAACATGGCACCTCGATACAAAACAATAGAAAACGATAGTCACGTACAGACAAAAGATAGCAGAAGTAAAGGAACGGGCGAGAAAAACGCAGGTGAAGCTATACGAAAATCAACCTTGAAACGTAGCGCAAACCGATTTAAAACAATATAGAATGGGGCTGAGAAAGCGCATGAGGCGAAAGGCGAACGAAAGGGAGGACCCCGTGGACGACTTCGAGCTCTACCTTGACACCGCGGACATCGACGCAATCAAGGAGCTGGACCAGATCCTGAACGTGCAGGGCGTCACCACCAACCCAAGCATCCTGGCGAAGACCGGCGAGGACCCGCTGGTTGCCGTGCAGAAGATAATCGACTACTTCGATCCGGAGCAGAAGATCTTCATGCAGGTGGTATCCACAGACCTGCAGGGCATCCTGGACGAGGCGCACTTCATAGCGTCGCTCAGGCCCAAGAACATGTGCCCGAAGATCCCCGTGAGCCACAACGGCCTCAAGGCCATCAAGCAGCTGGAGTCCGAGGGCATCCAGTGCCTGGCGACCTCGATCTACAGCGCGGACGCCGGTTTCATGGCGGCGCACAACGGCGCGGAGTACCTGGCGCCCTACGTAAACCGCATGTGCAACTACGGCGGCGGGATGCAGGACGTCTGCGACCTAGTGGACATGCTCGCGATGCAGAACTCCAAGACGAAGGTGCTTGGCGCCTCGTTCAAGAACACGGATCAGGTGCACGCGCTGATCGCGGCGGGCATGCAGGCCGTGACGCTGCCGGTGGACGTGGCGTACAACATGATCGGCCACCCCGGCGTGAAGATCGCGGTGGACGAGTTCACCGCCAACTGGCAGAAGGCCTACGGACGCACGACGCTTCGCGCGTAGACGCTGCCGCACATATATAGAGCGCGAACCAACGGGGGCCTGCCGAGTGCGGGCCCCCGTTCTTCTCGCCGTGGGCGCCACACGCGGAGGCCGCGCGCGGGGACTACAGGGGGAGCGAGCGGTACGTGGGTATGCCCATGCGCCGGAGCGAGTCGAGCACGACGGGGTCTTTGGAATCCGTGACCACGGCGGAGAAGTCCTTGAGCGAGGCAAAGCGAAACAGGCCCTTGACCTCGAACTTTCTTGCGTCCGCAAGGAGGAACTTGTAGGACGCGTTGTGGATGACGCGCTCCTTTACGGAGCCGCTGTCGATGTTGTTGCAGGTGACTGCCGCGAGGTCCAGGTTGACGCCGCTTGCGCCGATGAACGCCTTCGAGAAGAGCAGCGGCTCGAGCATGCTGATGGTGGTGTCGCCCACGAAGCCGTTGAGCTGGACGTTGAGGTAGCCGCCCGTGCCGAGGGCGGTGACATGCTTGAGGTTCGAGAGCTTCTGCAGCACCTCGATCATGTTGGTGGTGACGATGACCTGCTTGTCGCCGCGGGCGATGAGGTCGGCGAGGAAGGTGTTCGTGCGCGATATGTCGAGGAAGATGGAGTCGCCGTCGTGAATCTCGAGGTAGGCCCTCTTTGCGACGGCAAGCCTGCCGGCGTCCTCGTCGCTCAGCGAGGCGACGGGCATCTGGGGGACGCCGCCTTGCGTGGCGCCGCGGGCGCCCTGCGGCGAAGGCGCCTCGTCCTTCTCGCCAATGCGCGTGGCGCCGCCATACACGCGGTTGCACTTGCCTTCCTTCGCAAGCGCCTGCAGGTCCTTGCGGATGCTGTCCACTCCCACGCCAAAGCGGGACGCGAGGTCGTCGACCTCCACTCGACCGTAATGGTCGAGAAGGTCAAGAATCTTTGCGCGACGCTCGCCTCGGAACAAGGGACACCTGCCTCTCTGGAAGCCTTAGGAATAGTAGCGTGTCGCCCGCCAGAGACACAAAGACGACACTTACAGCTTAAAACTGGAACAAACTTGGAACAAGCGGAAGAAACTGGAAAAACTAGGTTGCAAATCTGGAAAAATCTGGAATAGAATATGGACGTTCTAAGAAACGTGCAGGATGAAATGAAATTGGCCAATGAGGAATTATGATGCCTTCAAATTTCATCCACACGGAAACGAAGGAGTTCACATGGCGCTCACTATGTCGGACATGCTCAAGCGCGAGAACGTTCAGATCGTCGACTCTTGCAAGGATTGGGAGGATTCGGTCCACGTGGCGGTTCAGCCGCTCGTCGACGGTGGCTATGTGAAGCCCGAGTACATCGACGGGATCATCCAGAACGCCAAGGAGCTTGGTCCCTACTTCGTTCTGGTCCCTGACCTGGCGCTGCTGCACGCCCGCCCCGAGCAGGGCGCGATCAAGAAGCAGCTCGCCGTCACCGTCGTCCGCAAGGGCGTCGAGTTCAAGAAGGGCGAGCCGTGCCGCGTGCTCGTCACCCTGGCCGCGGAGGACTCTGACTCGCACATCGACGTCATGAGGATTCTGGCCAGCATGTTCGCGGACCCCGCGAACATCGAGAAGGTCGCTACCGCCGAGACTGCGGACGACGTCTATAGCCTATTCGTCAATTTCCCCGCTGCATAACGAGGACGGTTGGGAGTTGGTGTAGGGAACTGTAAGTAAGTACGAGTTAAAAAGGGGGAATCATGGCAGTACTTGGGTTTATTGTCAACATTCTGTCTACGCCGGCAATTCTTGTCGGCCTGCTCGCCCTTCTAGGTCTTGTCCTTCAGGGCAAGCCTGCGGAGGACGTGCTCAAGGGTACCATCAAGACCATCGTCGGCTTCCTGGTCCTTGGCGCAGGCTCTTCGTTCCTGCAGTCCGATTCGCTGCTGGCCTTTGGCCAGGTCTTCAACTACGCCTTCAACATGCAGGGCGTCGTTCCCAACAACGAGGCGGTCGTCGCTGACGCACTGAAGAACTTTGGCTCCGACTCCGCCATCGTCATGGCCTGCGGCATGGTGCTCAACATCGTCCTCGCGCGCTTCTCCCGCATGCCGTACATCTTCCTGACCGGCCACCACACGCTGTACATGGCCTGCATGCTCACCGTCATCCTCGGCGGCGCAGGCGGCCTCACCGGTCCCGCGCTGTGGCTTGCGGCCGGCAGCATCCTTGGCCTCATCATGGTGCTGTCCCCGGCCTACTGCCAGGTCACCTATCGCAAGGTGACCGGTGGCGACGCGATCGCGCTTGGTCACTTCGGCGGCATCGGCTACTGGTTCGCGGGCGTGATCGGCAAGCTCTTCGCCAAGGATCCCAACCGCAAGAGCACCGAGGAGATCAACTTCTCCAAGCGCCTCATCTTCCTGCGTGACACCACCGTCTCCATCGGCATCACCATGTTCTTCCTGTTCCTCATCGTGACCGGCGTTGCCGTCGCCCGTGGCATCCTCAACGTCGACCCCACGAACGAGGCCTACTCCCACCTCGGCGTCCTCCTGAACTACAACCAGGAGACCACGACGAACTGGATCGTCTGGTGCATCACCGCCGGCCTGTCCTTCTCTGGTGGCGTCTACATCATCCTGTCCGGCGTCCGCCTGATCATCGGCGAGATCGTCCCCGCCTTCAAGGGCATCGCTGACAAGCTCGTCCCCGGCGCCAAGCCCGCCCTGGACTGCCCCGTCGCCTTCACCTACGCTCCCAACGCCGTCATCATCGGCTTCCTGTCCTCGTTCGTCGGTGGCATCGTTGGCCTGCTCATCCTCGTGGGCGTGAACGCCGCGATCCCCGTTGCCCTCATCCTCCCCGGCGTCGTTCCCCACTTCTTCTGCGGCGCCACCGCAGGCGTCTTCGGCAACGCCGAGGGTGGCCTGAAGGGCTGCATCGCCGGCGCCTTCGCACACGGTCTGCTCATCACCTTCCTTCCCGCCATCTGCATGCCCGTCTTCACGAACCTCGGCTACACCGGAACCACCTTCTCCGACGCCGACTTCTCCTGGCTGGGTATCGTGTTCGGCAACCTCGTCCACTTCGCCGGTGGCGTCGTCCTGGTGATCATCTGCGTCGTGCTCTACCTGCTGCCGATCGTCTACAACTTCGTGGCTCCCAAGAAGGAGGCCAAGGAGGCGTAGTCTGCCGATGCGCTCGGCAAGGCGTCTCTAGCTCTCGCGAGCTTCCGGGGCCGGAGACCTCAGGTCTCCGGCCCTTTCTCACGCTTTGCGGTGGCTCGATGGCGTCGGGCGGCAGCCGCTCGCCATCGGGGACACAACGGGTAAGATAGGTTTCAAATCCGTTTCGTTGCCACGGGGGCGGCGAAGGTTCTCAAAAAGGAGAATGCAAGATGGCTATCCACAAGATTCTGTGCTGCTGCGGATCTGGTCTGGGCTCCAGCCTCATTGTCCACATGAATACCGAGGAGGTCGTCAAGAAGCTCGGCCATCCCGAGATCGAGGTTGACCACTCCACGATTTCCGACATCCACGAGGGCGCCGCGGACCTGTTCGTCGTTGGCGGCGACCTGGCCGACTTCGTCAACAACGTTTCCGACGACAAGAAGATCGTCCTCAAGAACATCCTCGACAAGAACGAGCTCGAGGAGAAGCTGAAGGCCCACCTCGGATAGCGGCGCTTTCAAGGCCAGGCACCCATGGCGCCTGGCCGTTTTGTGAGAAGAGCAAAAGGAGTGAAAGTGGAAGAAAAGCAGTACAACGACATCAAGCTGCTTGCGGCCAAGGTGCGCCGCGACGTTGTCGCGATGCTCCAGCACCGCGGCTACGGCCACGTCGGCGGGTCCCTCTCGCTGGTCGAGGCCTACGCGGTCCTCTATGGCAAGCAGATGAAGTACGATCCCAAGAACCCGAAGTGGGAGGAGCGCGACCGCATCGTCCTGTCGAAGGGCCACGCCGGCCCCGTGGCGTACTCCACCCTCGCCGAGGTCGGCTTCTTCCCGACCGAGTGGCTGTACACCCTGAACGACGGCGGCACGAGGCTCCCGTCTCACACCGACCGCCTGAAGACCCCGGGCATCGACGCGACCACGGGCTCGCTTGGCCAGGGCACCTCCGAGGCCGTGGGCATCGCGCTTGCGCTCGACAAGAAGGGCTCTGACGTCTACACGTACCTGTTCGTAGGCGACGGCGAGCTCAACGAGGGCCAGTGCTGGGAGTCCTTCCAGTTTGCCGCGGCGAACAAGCTGCACAATCTCATCGTGTTCATCGATGACAACAAGCGCCAGCTCGACGGCTGGACGAAGGACGTCATGAACCCGTTCGACATCGCCGAGAAGATGCGCGCGTTCGGCTTCAACACCCAGAAGGTCGATGGCCAGGACATCGTCGCCGTGGACGCGGCCATCACCGAGGCGAAGCAGAACAAGAAGTCCGCCAACTGCATCGTCCTCGACACCGTGAAGGGCGCGGGCATTCCGTACTTCGAGAACACCGAGTCCAACCACTCCATGAAGTGGAACAACGACGAGATCAACGCCGCGACCGACGAGGCGATCAAGAGGCTCAACGAGGAGATCGAAGGGGGTGAGGCGTAATGTTCAAGCTCGCAGAGGACTTCGGCGCCGCAGGCACCCCGTATCGCGACGCCTTCAACAACACCCTCATCGATGTCATCAAGAACGACGACAGGGTGTACATGCTCGAGGCCGACCTCGGCGGAGCCTCCGGCACGCTCAAGATCCAGAAGGAGTGCTCCGGCCACTTCGTCGAGATGGGCATCTCCGAGCAGGACATGATGGGCACCGCGGCGGGCATGAGCTCCGAGGGCCTGATTCCCTTCGTTCACACCTTCGGACCGTTCGCGACGCGTCGCGCCTTCGACCAGGTCTACCTGTCCGGCGGCTATGCGCACAACACCATCAACATCTGGGGCTCCGACCCCGGCTTCACGGTGGGCGCAAACGGCGGCACCCACACCACCTGGGAGGACATGGCGCTCATGCGCACCATCCCCGGAGCCGTCGTGTGCGACGCGGCGGACCCCGTCCAGATGGCCTGGATCATCCGCGAGTTCGCGAAGACCCCCGGCATCAACTACGTGCGCGCCGGCCGCAAGGCGTCGTACAAGGTGTACGCGGAGGGCTCGACGTTCGAGCTCGGCAAGGGCAACGTCATCAAGCAGGGCTCCGACGTGCTCGTCGTCTCGCAGGGACAGCTGCTGAAGGACGCGATGGAGGCCGCGAAGTCCCTGGACGAGCAGGGCATCTCCACCGAGGTCATCGACATGTTCTGCGTGAAGCCGCTCGACGTCGACCTGCTCCTGAGCGAGGCCGCCGGCAAGAGGGCAGTCGTCACGTTCGAGAACCACGGCGTCATTGGCGGCCTGGGCGACGCATGCGCGTCCGCGCTCATGGAGGCCGGCGTGTCCGTGCCGTTCAAGCGCCACGGCGTCGTCGAGAGCTTCGGCCAGGTTGGTACCATGGACTGGCTGCAGAAGGAGTTCAAGCTGACCGCAGCCGACCTCGAGCAGACCGTCAAGGCCCTTCTCGCCTAGGCGGAAGTCGGCGCTGCGCCTGAGTGGCGCAAGGCATATGCAAGACAAGTCGGGGCGTCGTCCGCTGTGGACGGCGCCCCGACTCAAGAGCCCGGCGGAGCCGGGCGGCGTGGCAATGGCGGAGGGAGAGGGATTCGAACCCTCGGTACGGGAACCCGCACGGCGGTTTTCAAGACCGCTGCATTCAACCACTCTGCCATCCCTCCGTGGTCAAGTGGATATATCCTAACGCATAAGGTTAGAAAACGTAAGCGAGGATGCGGTGGTGGACAAGAGGGACGCGACGCACGCGGCAGAGGCCGCTACCCCGGACGAGGGCTTCATGCGGCTGGCGCTTGACGAGGCGCGCGCGGCGGCCGCGGAGGACGAGGTGCCCATTGGCGCGGTCGTCGTGTGCGACGGGCGCGTGGTGGCGCGCGCCCACAACCGACGCGAGCTGGACGAGGACCCCTCCGCGCACGCCGAGTTCAGGGCGATGGTGGACGCGTCGCGCGCGCTGGGGCGCTGGCGCCTGACGGGCTGCACCGTGTACGTGACGCTGGAGCCGTGCCTCATGTGTGCCGGGCTCATGGTGAACGCGCGCGTGGACCGCTGCGTGTACGGCGCGCCGGACCCAAAGGGCGGCGCGCTGGGGACGCTTTACGACGTGAGCCACGACGTGCGGCTGAACCACGAGTTTCAGGTGACGCCCGGCGTGCTGCAGAGGGAGTGCGCGGCGGTGCTGCGCGAGTTCTTCCACGCGAAGCGCGCCGCCCGCAAGGCCGCCGCGCGCCGTCCGGATGCCGGCGACGCGGGCCACGATGCGTCCGTTGGCGAACAATAGGCGCATTCCGCGGTACGAGAGGTTTCGTTCTTCTCGGATATCCGCTATCTTTCTTTTGTCTTTGTGCGTGCGACGAGGGGGTATGGATGAAAGAGTGGTTCGATGCGCAGGACGTTCGCGAGGCGCGCGAGAGGATCAGCCCGTGGGCGCGCGTGACGCCACTTGAGCAGTCCATCTACCTTGACTACGCGGACCGCAACTACCAGTTCAAGCTCGAGAGCCAGCAGCTGGGCAAGAGCTTCAAGATTCGCGGCGCGTTGAACACCATCTCGCAGCTGTCTGACTACGAGAAGCGCCACGGCGTGGGCACGGTCTCGACGGGGAACCACGGCGTGGCGGTGGCCATCGCGGCCCACGTGCTGGGCATTCCGGACTGCTCCGTGGTGGTGCCGCTGGGCACGCCGCACGCAAAGACGGACCGCATCCGGTTCTATGGCGCGCGCTCGATGATGCTGGGCGCGGACTACGACGACGCCCTGACGCTTGGCATCAACTACATCGACCGAGCAGAGATGTTCTACGTGGACCCGTTTGAGCACGACACGCGCGTGTATGCGGGCCAAGGGACCATCGGCCTCGAAATCATGGAGCAGAACCCGGACGTCGACACGATCGTGGTGCCCATTGGCGGCGGCGGGCTGTGCACGGGCATCGCCGTGGCCGCGAAGTCCGTCAACCCCAACGTGCGCATCGTGGGCGTGCAGACGGAGACCTGCCCCGCGATGGTGGACTCCATCCGCGACGGCGTGTGTTACAGCCGCTTCCCCACGGAGGGCGACACGGTGTGCGAGGCCATCGTGGGCGGCATCGGCGAGATCGCCTTCGACATGCTGCCGAGCCTGATCGACGACATCGTGGTGGTGAGCGAGAAGAGCATTCGCTCCGCGTTCAAGTTCATGATCGAGCGCGAGCAGCTCTCCGTCGAGGCGGGGAGCGCCATGGTGGTGGCCGCGGTGCGCGAGTTCCCGGAGCGCGTGGGCGGCAAGAACGTGGCCCTGGTGATCAGCGGCGGCAACCTGGACATCAACATTCTTACGAGCGTGCTTGCGGAGGACTTCGAGGAGTAGCGCCGCCTAGAACGAGCGGCGCCGCCTAGACGATCTGGAAGATGAAGAAGTCGAGGTAGTGCGTCTGCGGCACGCCCCACAGGATGGGGTGGTCCGGCGCCTGCTGGCGCTCCTCAACCTGCTTGAGCTGCACGTTTGCCTGGTGGGCGGCCTCGGCGATCGCCTTGGCCAGAAGGTCGCGCGTCATGAAGTGGCTGCAGCTGCACGTGGCGAGGTAGCCACCGCGCGGCAGCAGGCGCATGGCCTCGTAGTTGATCTCCCGGTAGCCGTGGCTTGCGTTGCGCACGGTCGAGCGGCTCTTGGTGAACGCGGGCGGGTCGAGCACGATGAGGTCGAACGGGCCGCCCTCTTGGTGCAACGCCTGCCGGTCCTGGCGTAGGCGCGGCAGGTACTCGAGCACGTTTGCGCAGGTGAACGCCATGCGCTCGCCGCCGTCGGGCGCAAGCTCCAGGTTGTTTGCCCGGGCGTTCTGGCGTGCGAGGTCGATGGCGGTCTGGCTCACGTCCACGCAGCGCACGAACTGCGCACCGCCGGCCGCCGCGTTCAGGCCGAACGGGCCCACGTGGCAGAAGCAGTCGAGCACGCGCCTGCCGGCCGCGATGCTGCGCACGGCGCGACGGTTGTACTTCTGATCCAGGAAGAACCCGGTCTTCTGGCTGTTCTCGATGTCCAGGTCGAAGAGGATGCCGTTCTCGCGCGCGAGCACGCGGGCGCTGTCCGGCACGGCGAGCCGTGGCACGTCAAGCCCCTCTGCCACGGCGCCGGGCGACGCGAAGTCGTAGAAGCCCTTGTGGAGCGGCAGGCCCTCCTTCGTGCGGGCGGGGGAGTCGTTCCTTTCGTAGACGCCGCGGATGGCGATGCCGTCCGCCTGCAGCACCTGCACCAGCAGCGGGTAGATGGTGGGGCGCAAGAGCTGCATGCCCACGGTTCCCACCTGTGACACCAGAACGTCCTCGTAGCGGTCAACGATGAGCCCGGGGAACCCGTCCGCCTCGCTAAAGATCACGCGGCAGCAGTTGGTGTCCGGCTCGCAGCCGGGCAGCGCGAGCGAGCCCATGGCGACCTTGCGGTGCTCCCACGCCCACTCGATCTTGCGCCGCCAGAACGACGCGTCGAAGCGGTCGTTCGCGTTTCTGCTCACCACGCGCACGCGGATCTTGCTCTGCTGTGAGATGAGGCCGGTTCCCTGGTAGGTGCCGTTCTCCTCCACCACGTCCACCACGCCCCCGTTGGCGACGGCGCGCCCGTCCGAGGGCGCGGGCTCGATGCGCAGCACTTCTCCCTCAAACACCCAGGGGTGGCCGCCCTTGAGCGAGCGGGCCGCCTTGGCCGTGACGACTACCTGGGGATACGGGCGAAGCTGCCTCATGTGACGGGCCTTCCTGTGGTTGGGTGGCTGTGGGGCGCGCCGCCGCGGCGGATGCTGGCTGCGGCGGCGCGACGAGCGGTGCTGCGGGTGGGGTGCCGCCTAGTAGTGACGGCCGTAGCGGCCGCCCTGGATGCCGCGGCCGCGTGCGCGCGAGCCGTTGAACAGGCTGCGCGTGGGCTTGGCCGTGCTGCGTCCGGGGTTGGGGACGATGCGCGCGGAATCGTACTCGAAGCCGTCGAGGTCCCACACGGGCACGAGCTTCTTCGTGAAGTACTCGATCTCGCGCAGGGGGCTGATCTCGTCCGGTGCCACGAACGTGAACGCGAGGCCCTCGTGCCCGGCGCGGCCCGTGCGGCCGATGCGGTGCACGTAGTCCTCCGGGTCCATGGGCACGTCGAAGTTCACGACGGCGTCGATCCCGGATATGTCGATGCCGCGGCTCATGACGTCGGTCGCCACGAGCACCTGCACCTCCGCGGAGCGGAAGCGCGCAAGGGCCCGCTCGCGCTCGCCCTGGTTGCGACCGGAGTGCATGAGGTCGCACTTGAAGCCGCCGCGGCGGAGCATCTGCGCAACCTCGTCCACGCGGGTCTTCGTGCGGCAGAACACCAGCACGCGCTCCGGCGAGTAGCGCCTAAGCAGCGCCTCGAGCAGCTGCAGCTTCTGGCCCTGCGTGACGGGGCACAGGTGCTCCTCCACCGTGTCGGCCGTCTGTCCCACGCGCGCGATCTCGACCGTGGCCGGGTCCTTGAGCATGGCGTCCACGGTGCCCTTGATGGAGGGCGGAATCGTGGCCGAGAAGAGCAGGGTCTGCCGCTCGCGGGGCAGTGCGGCGACGATGCGCCTGACGCTGGGCCAGAAGCCCATGTCGAGCATGCGGTCCGCCTCGTCCAGCACGAGGACCTTCACGTCGGCAAGGCTCAGGTGGCCGTGCTCCATGAGGTCGAGCAGGCGCCCGGGCGTGGCGACCAGAAGGTCGCAGCCGGCCTCGAGCCTGCGGATCTGGCGGTCGAGCTTCGTGCCGCCCATCACGACGACGGCCGTCTGGCCCGTCTGCTCGCACACGACGGAGACGACGTCCTCTATCTGCTGCGCAAGCTCGCGCGTGGGGGTGACCACCAGCGCGAACGGACCAAACGGGTGCGCGTTGGGGTTTGGCGCGAGGTTTGCGCCGCCCTTGCGGCCGCGCTTGCGCGAGCGGCGGCGCTTTTTGCCGTCGGCCTTGCTGCGGCCCGCCTCGGACTTGGGGGCCTTGGCGGTCTTGCGGCCGGCGGACGACTTCCCGCCGCGCCTTGCGCCTGACTTTGGCTTGTCGGCGTCGGCTGCGTGCGTGCCGTCAGCACCGCGTGCGTCATCCTGCGAGGTGGCCTCGGGCTTGGCCGCCGCCTTGTGGTGGTGGCGGCGCGGTCGGCGGGTGGGACGGATGTTGCCGTCCGCGTCCACCTTGGCAGAAACGGAGGCGCTGCCATCGGGCGCGTCGTTCGCAAGCACGTCGGGGCCGTCGTAGGCGTCGCCGGCGTCCGGCGCACTCTCGTCCGTCGCGCTTGCGCTTGGCGCGTCGGCTGGGGTCGCCTGGGCGTCGACTTGCGGCTCGGCAACGTCGGCCGCGTTGGCAAGGCGCTCCTGCTCCTTGCGCGCCGCACGCGAGTACGGCTCGATAAGCTGCAGAATCGGCAGCGCGAACGCCGCCGTCTTGCCCGTGCCCGTCTGCGCGGACGCGATGACGTCTCGGCCGGCAAGAACCAGCGGAATCGCCTGCTCCTGCACGGGTGTCGGTGTGGTGAAGCCCAGGGCGTCAATGCCCCGGAGGATGTGCTCGTCTAGCCCGAGCTCGGCAAATGACTTGTTCATGACCCCTAGTATCCACCAACTGGGCGAATCTTGCACCAACATGCGCCCGTGGCGGCGCGTGCGCACACAATTTGCGCAGGTCAGGCGCACGACGTTCTTGCCTGCGCACAAGACCGCTCCTCTCGGCTCGCGAGCGCCGTGCTGCGCTGCCCCATTTTGCAGGTACACTGCCTCTGGCGTCGTAAGGGTCGCCCGACCCGTGCGGCCCGTTGACCGCGGGCTCCTCGCCGGGAAGGACGTTTGTAGCGCAGGAAAGGTGACGCGTATGGAGAAGATTTTGGTTACGGGCTTCGAGCCCTTCGGCGGGGAGCTGACGAACCCCTCGTGGGAGGTGGCAAGCGCGCTTCCCACGACCATCGCGGGCCACGCTGTGGTCTGCGAACGGATTCCCGTGTCGTTTGGCCGCGGGCCGGCCGCCGTGCTCGCGGCTATCCAGCGCGAGGACCCATCCATCGTGCTCTGCCTGGGCCAGGCGGGCGGTCGAGCCAAGGTGACGCCGGAGTTCGTGGGCATCAACTACGCGGACGCTCGCATTCCCGATAACGACGGCGGACAGCCCCGCGGCGCGCGCCTGTTGGAGGACGCGCCGGACGCGTACTTCTCGACGCTGCCCGTACATGCGATGGTGCAGGCCATGGTCGATGCCGGCGTGCCCGTGGCAGTCTCGTACACCGCAGGTACCTACGTCTGCAACGCCGTGCTCTTCTCGGCGCTTCATGCGCTTGCGAAGTCCCAGTCCACGGCGCGTGCCGGCTTTGTGCACGTGCCGTATTCGCCGGAGCAGGCGTGCCGCCTTCCGGAGGCAACGCCCAGCATGCCCGTTGTGCTCATGCGGAAGGCAATCGTGAGCGCCCTTGAGTGCGTGTGCGCTCAGGGCTAGCACCGCGCAAATCGCGCTCCCGTCGCGCCGGAAAGTTGCTAAGGTAGTAGGCGTCCTGCGGCGCGCGGCCGCGGGTAGAGAGGGAGAGTTCGGTATGCTCGCAAAAGCCAAAGCGTTGCCGGCCGGCACGGCGTTTCGAATGCGCTAGCGTCACGCAAGGTGACCCCACTGCGTGACGGATCCAAGGCGGGCCGCCTGAACGGGGACCGGGACGCCTCAGCCCAGGGGGCGCAAACTCGGTCTTGCAACTGCTTTACTTTGGAGAAGAACATGCCCATCAACATCCCAGACGGCCTTCCCGCCAAGAAGATCCTGCACCAGGAGCGCATCTTCGCGCTCGAAGAGGAGGCCGCTACCGAGCAGCAGATTCGCCCGCTTTCCGTGGCGATTCTGAACCTGATGCCCACCAAGATCGAGACCGAGACCCAGATCCTGCGCCTGATCTCAAAGTCCCCGCTGCAGGTGAGCTGCGACTTCATGCGCGTGTCGAGCCACGAGTCCAAGAACACGTCCGAGGACCACCTGGTCAAGTTCTACCAGACGTTCGACGAGCTCAAGTCCAACAACTACGACGGCCTCATCATCACGGGCGCGCCCGTGGAGCAGATGCCGTTTGACGAGGTCGACTACTGGGACGAGCTCTGCCGCATCATCGACTGGAGCCAGGAGCACGTGCTTTCGACCATGTTCCTGTGCTGGGGCGCGCTCGCCGGGCTCTGGCACCTGTATGGCATCCCCAAGAAGCAGCTGGGAAGCAAGCTGTTTGGCGTCTTTCCGCAGCGCCTGTGCGACGAGTACAGCTTCCTCACGAACGGCTTCGACGAGGTCCACAACATGCCTCACTCGCGTCATGCCGCAATCGACACCAGCGAGCTCGCGAAGCACCCCGAGCTCCACGTTCTGTCGGAAAGCTTCAAGACGGGCCCGGCGCTTCTTGCCACGCGCGACTTCCACGAGATATACGTGACGGGCCACTTCGAGTACGGGCGCGACACCCTCGGCAACGAGTTCTGGCGCGACTTCAAGAAGGGCCTGCCCATCAAGATCCCCGAGAACTACTTCCCGGACGACGACCCCGAGCAGCAGCCGCTCTTCACGTGGCGCGCCCACGCCAACCTGCTGTATCGCAACTGGCTCAACTGGGTGTACCAGATGACGCCGTACGACATCGACCAGATTCCCCAGGCCATCGCACGGCTGCGCGCGTCGAGCGACGGCATGGTGGACAAGTTCGAGGCGTAGCAAGCCCCTGCGCCCACTTATATAGCAGCTTATTCAATCACTTGTTCACTTGAATAAGTGGTAGATAAACAAGTAGATAAGCCATGCGCCCGCGACGCCGGCCGCCAACCTCCGAAGCACCATACGCACGACGCGCATCGCGCGCCCAATCGCGCACGTCAGACGCCACACAACGTCTAGACTGTTGGGGTGGCGCGTCGGCGCCATCGCCATGCGGGCCCAGCGCGGCCCGGTCCACGCTCGCCAAGGAGGACAGATTGACCATCGTCGACATGCTGCGTCACAACGCGGCCGCATATCCCACCCAGACCGCCCTCGTCGAGGTCAACCCCGAGGTGCGCGAGAACCGCCACGTCACGTGGCGCGAGTACGACCTGGTTGAGAACACGGAGGACGAGCCGTTCCGTCGCGAGATGACGTGGCGGGTGTTCGACGAGCAGGCCAACCGCTTCGCGAACCTGCTGCTTTCGCGAGGCGTGCACAAGGGCGACAAGGTGGCCCTTCTCCTCTACAACTGCATCGAGTGGCTGCCGCTGTACTTTGGCATCCTCAAGACGGGCGCCGCCGTGGTGCCGCTTAACTTCCGCTACGCCCCGGACGAAATCGAGTATTGCATAAAGAAGGCCGATGCGGACATCCTGGTCTTTGGCCCGGAGTTCATTGGCCGCGTGGAGCAGATCGTGCCGCAGATCCAGCGCGGCAGGCTGCTGTTCTACGTGGGTGACGACTGCCCCACGTGGGCGGAGAGCTACCGCGAGCTCGCCATGCTCTGCTCCAGCGCCGATCCCATGATCCCGCTTTCGGAAAACGAGGACGCGGCGATCTACTACAGCTCTGGCACCACGGGCTTCCCCAAGGCCATCCTGCACCACCACCAGAGCCTCACCCAGGCCGCCCAGATGGAGGCCGTGCACCACAACACCACGCACGACGACGTCTTCCTCTGCATACCGCCGCTGTATCACACCGGCGCCATGATGCATTGGCTGGGTTCGCTCTCCGTCGGCGGACGCGGCGTGCTGCTGCGCGGCGTGAGCCCCAAGACCATCCTCAAGACGGTGTCCGACGAGCGCTGCACCATAGTCTGGCTGCTCGTCCCCTGGGCGCAGGACATCCTGCTCGCCATCGAGGAGGGCACCGTCACACTGTCCGACTACCACCTCGACCAGTGGCGCCTCATGCACATTGGCGCGCAGCCCGTGCCCAAGAGCCTCATCCGCCGCTGGAAGGAGGTCTTCCCCAACCACCAGTACGACACCAACTACGGCCTGTCGGAGTCCACGGGTCCTGGCTGCGTGCACCTGGGCCTGGACAACATCGACCACGTCGGCGCCATCGGCGTGCCCGGCTACCGCTGGGAGTGCAAGATCGTGGACGAGAAGGGCGAGGCCGTGGAGCGGGGGACCGTGGGCGAGCTGTGCGTGAAGGGTCCCGGCCTGATGGAGTGCTACTACAAGGACCCCGTCGCCACCGCGGAGACCCTCGTGGACGGGTGGCTGCACACCGGCGACATGGCCAGGCAGGACGTGGACGGGTTCTACTGGCTCGTCGACCGCAAGAAGGACGTCATCATCACGGGCGGCGAGAACCTGTATCCCGTGCAGATCGAGGACTTCATGAGCGGCTGCGACGCCATCCAGGACGTCGCGGTCATAGGCCTCCCGGACGAGCGCCTGGGCGAGATCGCGGCCGCGGTGGTGCAGCTGAAGCCGGAGTTCGTCGGCAAGGTGGGGGAGGACTACATCAACGACTTCTGCATGGGCCTTCCGCGCTACAAGCGTCCGCGCAAGATCATCTTCGCGAACGTGCCGCGCAACCCCACCGGCAAGATCGAGAAGCCGCTCCTGCGCCGTCGCTACGGGGCCACGGGCCTCGTGGACAGGGAGAACCAGGCATAGCCAGGCCAACTGCCAGGCGTCCGGCGCGGCAGGCCCCGGGGCACGGCGCCAGGCACGTCCCGGCCGCGTGCGACGCCCTTGGGGCGGCGCACGGCCGGGGCGTGCGTTTTTTGTTGTGCGCGCGGCTGCGGACGCCCCGTGGATGAATACGCCCCACGGATTGTTGATATACGGTTCTTCTCGCCCGGTATTCAGGAAAAGCGTCAAATGCAGCTAACACCGCCCGTGACCTGCGAAAGGCGAATGTTCTGGCATTTCTTGGCATGTGAAATGAATATCGTTTCGTGGCCAATGTGGTTCGAACGATGTGAACTGGAAACGTTTTCGATTCGACTTAGCAAAAAATCTCCATCTCAAATACAATTGACCTAGTCGTAAGGCGACGTATGCCCGTGACTCAGGCGTCTCGGGCGTATCAAGACAGAAGGAGAAGACATGTCCGAAGCCCCCGAGACAAAAGCTCCGCAGGTCGAAGAGCCAACTCGCGATGACGGCCCGGCCATCATCGTCCACAGCGACGAGGAGCTGACCGAGAAGCTCGCCCAGATGCGCGAGGCCCAGAAGAAGTTCGCCACGTACACCCAGGAGCAGGTTGACAAGATCTTCAAGGCGGCGGCGCTCGCGGCCAACAAGGAGCGCATCCCCCTGGCCCAGCTCGCCTATGAGGAGACCGGCTACGGCGTCGTGGAGGACAAGGTCATCAAGAACCACTTCGCGGCCGAGTTCGTCTACAACAAGTACCGTGACACCAAGACGTGTGGCGTCATCGAGGAGGACAAGGCCTACGGCATGACGAAGATCGCCGAGCCCCTCGGCGTCGTCGCCGCGGTCATCCCCACCACGAACCCCACCTCCACCGCGATCTTCAAGACGCTGCTGTGCCTGAAGACCCGCAACGCCATCATGATCAGCCCGCACCCGCGCGCGAAGAAGTGCACCACCGAGGCCGCCCGCATCGTGCTCGAGGCCGCGGTCGAGGCCGGCGCGCCCGCGGGCATCGTCGGCTGGATCGAGAAGCCGTCCCTGGTCGCCACCAACACCCTCATGTCCGAGGCGGACATCATCCTCGCGACCGGTGGCCCCGGCATGGTCAACGCCGCGTACAGCTCCGGCACCCCCGCCCTCGGCGTCGGCCCGGGCAACAACCCCGCCATCATCGACGACTCCGCCGACGTCGTGAACTCCGTCAACTCCATCATGCAGTCCAAGACGTTCGACAACGGCATGATCTGCGCGACCGAGCAGAACGTGATCGTCCTCGACGGCGTGTACGACGCGGTCAAGGCCGAGTTCCAGAAGCGCGGCGCGTTCTTCCTGCAGGGTGACGACATCGACAAGGTCGGCAACACCGTCATCGTGAACGGCGCCGTCAACGCGAAGATGGTCGGCCAGCCCGCCACCAAGATCGCCGAGACCGCCGGCGTCGAGGTTCCCGCCTGGACCAAGGTCCTCATCGGCGAGACCGAGTCCGTCGAGCCCTCCAACCCCTGGGCGCACGAGAAGCTCACCACCATCCTCGGCATGTACCGCGCGAGCGACTTCGACGACGCGCTCGCCAAGGCGTCCCGCCTCGTCGCGGACGGCGGCTACGGCCACACCTCCTCGCTGTTCATCGACACGCGCGAGACCGAGAAGCTCCAGAAGCACGCGCACGCCATGAAGACCTGCCGCATCCTCATCAACACCCCCGCTGCCCAGGGCGGCATCGGCGACATCTACAACTTCCAGCTCACGCCGTCCCTCACGCTGGGCTGCGGCTCCTGGGGCGGCAACTCCTTCTCCGGCAACGTCGACGTTCACCAGCTGCTCAACATCAAGTCGGTCGCAGAGAGGCGTGAGAACATGCTCTGGTTCCGTACCCCCGAGAAGGTCTACTTCAAGAAGGGCTGCATGCCCGTCGCCCTCCGCGAGCTCAAGGAGGTCTACGGCTGCAAGCGCGCCTTCATCGTCACGGACTCCTTCCTGTACAAGTCCGGCTTCACCAAGAAGATCGAGGAGCCCCTGGACAAGATGGGCATCGCCCACTCCAGCTTCTGGAGCATCTCGCCCGACCCGAAGCTGCAGGACGCCCAGAAGGGCGAGGAGCTGCTCCGCGCGTTCGAGCCTGATGTGATCATCGCCATCGGCGGCGGCTCCGCGATGGACGCCGGCAAGATCATGTGGACCATGTACGAGCACCCGGAGGAGAAGTTCGACGACATGGCCGTCGACTTCATGGACATCCGCAAGCGCGTCTACCGCTTCAAGAAGATGGGCGAGAAGGCCAAGTTCGTCGCCATCCCGACCTCCTCGGGCACCGGTTCCGAGGTCACGCCGTTCGCCATCATCACGGACGCCGAGACCGGCATCAAGTGGCCCATCACGGACTACGAGCTCATGCCGACCATGTCCATCGTCGACACCGACAACATGATGACGCAGCCCAAGGGCCTCACCTCCGCCTCCGGCATCGACGTCCTCACCCACGCCATGGAGGCCTACGTCTCCATCATGGCGTCCGACTACACCGACGCCATCGCGCTCAAGGCCGCGAAGCTCGTGTTCGACTACCTGCCGACCGCCTACAGCGAGCCCACCAACGTCGAGGCCCGCGACCACATGGCGAACGCCTCCTGCCTCGCCGGCATGGCCTTCGCGAACGCGTTCCTCGGCGTGAACCACTCCATGGCCCACAAGCTCGGCGCCTATCACCACATCCCGCACGGCTGGGCCAACGCCGTCATCCTCACCCGCGTCGCCCGCTACAACGCGGCCGAGCGTCCCACCCGCATGGGCACGTTCTCCCAGTACCAGTACCCGCAGGCGAAGAAGCGCTACGCCGAGATGGGCCGCTTCTGCGGGTTCACCGGCAAGGACGACGACGAGGTGTTCGAGAACTTCATGCAGGGCATCGAGGACCTGAAGGACTACATCGGCGTCAAGAAGACCATCGCCGACTACGGCGTGGACGAGAAGTACTTCCTCGACACGCTCGACGAGATGTCCCTCAACGCATTCAACGACCAGTGCACCGGCGCGAACCCGCGCTACCCGCTCGTGGCCGAGATCAAGTCCCTGTACCTGGACGCCTATTACGGACGTCCTGCGACCTCCTACGAGGACAAGGGCCTGACCATCCGCGATTCCGAGTAGCGTTTCTTGTCGTACACGCAAGATGAGGAGATGACTGCACCATGGAACTACCCAAGGACAAGAAGGTCATCAAGACCCGTCACAACAAGGTCGTCTACGACTGCGGTGACACCGTCGTCAAGGTCTTCAACGCCACGAAGCCGCACGCGGACGTCTTCAACGAGGCGCTGAACCTCGCCCGTGCGGACCAGGCCGGCATCGACGTGCCCGAGCTCGTCGAGGTCAGCAAGGTCGACGGCTCCTGGGCGCTCGTCACCAAGAAGGTTGCGGGCAAGACCATGCGCGAGCTTGCGGACGAGGACCCCTCCAAGCTGGACGGCATCATGAAGGACTTCGTGAGGCTCCAGCTCGACGTGCACAAGCACAGGAACGACCTCCTGAACCGCCAGAAGGACAAGTACACGCGCATGATCAACTCCGTCACGGAGGTCCTGGACGAGTCCACCCGCTACGACCTGCTGATGCGCCTGGACGGCATGCCCAACCACCAGAAGATCTGCCACGGCGACTTCGTCCCCTCCAACGTGATCGTCCGCGAGGACGGTACCGCGTGCATCTGCGACTGGGCCCACGCCAGCCAGGGCGACGGCTCCGCGGACTGCGCGGTCTCGTACCTGCACTTCAAGCTGAACGGCCAGGACGACTTCGCGGAGACCTACCTCAAGACCTACTGCGAGCTGCAGGGCACCACGGTCGAGTACGTCAGCCAGTGGTTCCCCATCGTCGCGGCGGCCGAGCTCGCGCGCGGTCGCGTGGTCGAGAAGGACTTCCTCCTCAGCTGGATCTCCGTCGGCGACTACGAGTAGCCCGGGGCGGCGGCCCAGGCACCGCGGCATGCGCCGCATGACATGAGCAGGACGGGGGACGGGGTCGCCGCGCGCGGCCCCGTCCCCTTCGCGCTTCTCGCCCGTGGCGCGCGCCACACCGCTTGCCCTTTGTACGGCCTTGTTGTCAAAATCGAAACAACTATCCTAGACAATGGAGCCCTGGCACGAGCCCGGTGCTCGTGACGTGGGTCCTGCGGTGGGACGGCTTCCGGCCCGCCGCGGGTTGGCGATGGGAGAAACGATGGCAAAGCAGCTGCTTTCGGGCAACGAGGCCATAGCGCAGGGCGCGTGGGAGGCCGGCGTCAGGGTTGGCACGGGGTACCCCGGCACGCCCTCGACGGAGACGCTCGAGAACCTGGTCAGGCACGAGGACGTCTACTGCGAGTGGTCGCCCAACGAGAAGGTCGCGCTCGAGGTGGGCATAGGGTCGGCCATGGCCGGCGCGCGCACGCTCGTGACCATGAAGCACGTGGGCGTCAACGTCGCGGCGGACCCGTTCATGTCCGTCGCGAACACGGGCGTGAACGCGGGCCTCGTGGTGCTGGCCGCGGACGACCCGTCGTGCTACAGCTCGCAGAACGAGCAGGACTCCCGTACGTACGCGGCGTTCGCGCGCATCCCGTGCCTGGACCCGTCCGACTCGCAGGAGGCCTACGAGTTCAGCCGCGCGGCGTTTGCGCTCTCCGAGCGCTTCGACACCCCCGTCATGCTGCACGAGACCATGCGCATCGCGCACACGCGCACGATGGTCGACCCCGCGGGCGAGCGCGAGGACGCGCCGCTGCGCGACTACGCGTCGCAGCCCCAGAAGTACGTCATGATGCCGGCGTTTGCCGTGGGCCGCATCAAGGCCACGAACGCGCGCGAGGACGCCCTGGTGCAGTTTGCCGAGAAGAGCGAGCTCAACCGGGTCGAGATGCGCGATACCGGCATCGGCGTCATCGTGGCTGGCGCGCTGTACAACCACGTGCGCGAGGCGCTGCCGAACGCGTCCACGTTCAAGCTCGGCCTCACGTGGCCGCTGCCGCCGGAGCGCCTGCGCAAGTTCGCGGCGTCCGTGGACAAGGTGTACGTGGTCGAGGAGGCGTGCCGCTACTTCCGCGACGCCATCGCCGCCATGGGCATCGACCTGAGCGAGCCGCCCGCGGCGCCGCTGCCGCGCTCCGGCGAGATCTTCCCCTCGCACATCCGCGCCAGCTTCGGCGCCGAGCTGCCCTCCCACAAGCAGGCGGCGCAGGACCTGCCGCCGCGCCCGCCCGCGTTCTGCGCCGGCTGCCCGCACCGGCTGGTCTTCTGCGAGCTGCGGCGCATGCACGCCATTGTGACCGGCGACATCGGCTGCTACACGCTCGGCGCCGTCGCGCCGTACAAGGCGGTAGACTCCGTCATCGACATGGGCGCCTCCCTCTCGATGGCGCACGGCATGGAGCTCGCCGACGCGCAGGAGCGCACGGGTCGCCCCGTCGTGGGCGTCATCGGCGACTCCACGTTCGCGCACTCCGGCATCACGAGCCTGCTGGGCACCGTGTACAACGGCGGCACCGGCACGCTCTGCATCCTGGACAACCGCACGACGGCCATGACCGGCACCCAGGGCAACCCCGTGAACGGCCTCACGCTCACGGAGCAGGCGGCGCGCGTCTCTCCCCTCGTGGACGCGGCGGAAAAGCCGACCATGCTCGACCGCCCCGCCGGCAAGCCGCTCGACCTGGTGGCGCTGTGCCGCGCCATCGGCGTGGACGAGGTGAGCGTGGTGGACGCGCAGGACCTGAGGGCCATCCGCCGTGCGCTCAAGGAGGCCACGTCGCACACGGACCGGCTGAGCGTCGTCATCTTCAAGAGCCCGTGCCGCCTGGTCGACCGCTCTTCTCGCCCGGCGCCGCGCATCACGGACTGCCGCGCATGCGGATCGTGCATCCAGATTGGCTGCCCGGCCCTGGGCAAGGCGGCGGACGGCACCGCACGGATCGACCCGACCCAGTGCATCGGCTGCAACCAGTGCGTGCAGAGCTGCCCGTTTGGCTGCATCGCGTTCGAGGAGGAGTAGCATGCCACACGCAACCGCATCCGCGCAGGCCTCGACCATCGAGCTTGGACGGCGCGTCACGTTGGAGAAGACCATGACCGTCCTGCTGGTGGGCGTGGGCGGGCAGGGCACGATCCTGGCCGGCAACATCCTGGCCATGTGCGCGAGCGAGGCCGGCCTGGACGTGAAGGTGTCCGAGATCCACGGCATGAGCCAGCGCGGCGGATCGGTCAGCACGATCATCCGCATGGGCCAGAGGGTCGACAGCATGATCTGCGACCCGGGCTGCGCGGACGTCCTGGTGGCGTTCGAGGCGATGGAGGCCCTGCGCAACCAGCAGTTCCTGCGCGAGGGCGGCCGGCTGTTCGTGAACGAAGAGACGATCACCCCCGTGCCCGTGAACATAGGAAACGCAACCATGCCGCAGAACGTGGACCAGCGCCTGGACGCGCTGGGCGCCACGCGCATGAACGCCGGCGCCATCGCGCGCGAGGCGGGCAGCCCCCGCTCCACCAACGTGGTGCTGGTGGGCGCGCTTTCCACGGCGCTGCCGTTTGCGCGCGAGGAGTGGGAGGACGCCATCAGGCGCCGCGTGCCGCCCAAGACGGTGGACGCGAACCTGAGGGCGTTTGCGCTGGGTCGCGAGGCGGCCCTTGGCTAGCGGCGTGGGCCGCGGTCCTGCCGGCGGCGGGCGCGAGCCCCTCACGGAGGAGCTGCTGGCGCGCCTGCTCGCAAGCGCCACGCCGCAGGAGTACCTGGACCAGACGCAGGTGGGGGAGCGCGACCTCGCCCCCTACCTGCGCACCCTCCTGCAAGAGAAGGGCCTGACGCGCGCGGACGTGCTGCGCGCGTGCGACGTGAGCCCCTCGTTTGGCTACCAGGTGTTCCAGGGCGTGCGCCGCCCCAGCCGCGACACGGCCATAGCGCTCGCGTTTGGCCTGGCCTGCAGCCTGCGCGAGGCCCAGCGCCTGCTGCGCCGCGCCGGCCACTCCGAGCTGTACTGCAAGGTGCGCCGCGACGCCGTGATCATATTCTGCCTGGAGCACGGCTACAGCCGCTTCGAGTGCGACGACGAGCTGTTTCGCCTGGGCGAGAAGACCATCGGCGCCGACGGCGCGGGAGCCGTGGGCTGATGGCGTCGGCCGACCCGGAAGGCCAGGCGCTGCTGGCCGCGATGGACCTGGACGACTCGTTTGTGCCCGTGCGCACGCTGGGCGAGGGCGACGGCGGCACGACGGAGCTCGTGGCGCGCCGCGTGGCGCGGGCGGGCGAGCCCGCGCTGCTGGTGCGCAAGCGCATGCCGGCGCCGCTCGCGAACGAGCCCGCGTGGCGCGCACTGCAGGTGGCGGAGCTTGCGGCGGCGGACGCGGAGGCGGGCGAGCCTGCGGTGATGCCGGCGGCCAAGGCGGGCGGCCCGTCCAAGGAGGATGGCCCGGCCAAGGACCCAGGCGTTTCTCGCCTGCCGCGCGTGCGGGAGCTGTACCGCCTGCCGGACGCGCTCGTGGCGGTGTACGACTACGTCGAGGGGCCCACGCTGCGCGAGCTTGTGAGCGGGCGGGGCCCGCTGACGGCGGAGGCTGCGGTTGCGCTGGCGCGGCAGCTGTGCCAGGCGCTTGCGCCGCTGCATGCGGCGGGCGTGGTGCACCGGGACGTCGCGCCCGGCAACGTGGTGGTGGCCGCGGACGGAGCGCACCTCATCGACCTGGGGATTGCGCGCATGCGCGTGGACGGGGCCTCGCACGACACCACGCGCCTGGGCACGTGGGGGTTTGCGGCGCCGGAGCAGTACGGGTTTGCGCAGACGGACGCAAGGTCGGACGTGTTCTCGCTCGGCCGCGTGCTGGCGTACGCGCTCACGGCGGCGGACCCGCAGGACGCGTCGTTCGACGCGGCCGCGCAGGAGTCGCCGCTTGTGCCGCCGGACCTGCGCGATGTTATCAGGAAGGCAACCTCCTTCGAGCCTTCGGCCCGCTACCAGTCCGTGGGGGAGCTAGACCGTGCGCTTGCGGCCACGCAGGCGAATCTGGTTGCGCCGCGGGGCGTGGTGGGCGATGCGCGCCCCGCGCGCGTCTGGGGCACGCGGTCCGCCGGGCACGTTCGCGCCCGGGACCTCTGGACGGCGTTCCGTGCCGCCGGGGCCGGGACGAGGGCGGCCTGCGTCCTTCTCGCCACGTTCGTGGCGTTCAGTACCGTCTTGCTGGCGGTCTCGTGCTGGTACATGGTGTTTAGGCCGACGGACGAGTACGGGCTGTACTCCGCGGCGCTGGGAGTTGGCCTGGCCGTGTGGGTTGCGCTTGCCTTTGGCTGGGAGCCCGTGTGCTGCATGCTTGGGCTGGGACGCTACGACCGCCCGGACGGGCGCGTGCGCGTGCTGCTGCATCGGGAGGTCATGCACCTGCTGTGGCTTGCGGCGCTGTTTGCGCTGGATATCGCGGCTGTCGCCATCGCTGGGGCCAGCAACGGCGCTGTCGTTGGCGCGTAGTGCGTGGCCCCACGCCCCACGAGGCCCTTGGCGTCCCAAGCACCCGGTGGCCGGACGATGCGGCCGGCAACCTTGCGCGGCCCAATTTGCCCGACTCTGCTGCCAGCAGAGGACTTTGCACTTCCTGAAACCTAACATCGGTCGTGCGCGCAAACGCGCGCGCCTGACGTGCGCCGTGGCCCAGGCCATGGTGTGTCGCAGGCCGCGGCGCGGCGCAAACACGGACGGGTTCGGGACGAGGAGAAGAACATGAGAATCAAAAGGGCAATCATTGGTGCTTGTGCGGCATCCGGCGCGCTCGTGCTCGCGCTTGCGGGGTGCGGGTCGGGCGGGTCTGCCTCCAGCTCCAAGTCGTCGGACAGCTCCTCCTCTGCAAAGCAGGAGCAGACCGCCAAGAAGGCCGATCCCAAGAAGGAGGCCTCCGTCAAGGTGACGATCGACGGCGCGCAGATGGCGACCGACTACGATGGCAACCCCTGCGTCGTCGTCAACTACACCTTCACGAACGTGTCGAACAAGGAGGCGCAGTCATTCACGTCCTCCACGTACGCGGAGGTCTACCAGAACGGCGTCCAGTGCGACGCGGCCGCGACCGACGCGGCGGATGGCAACTCGCTGCTCACCAACGCCCAGGCGGGGCACTCCGTCCAGGTGCAGGAGGCCTATAGCGTGAAGGACACGTCGGACATCGAGGTCAAGGTGTACGCGGTCGAGAACATGTTCGACGGCAAGACGCCCCTGGCTGAGCAGAAGATCAGTCTCTCGTAGCAGGTACGCAGGAACGTGAAAGGCAGGCTTTACTCGTGAAACGCAGCAAACTCCTCTTGGTCGCGCTCATTCTGGGCGTGGCATACGTGGTCTACAGCCTCTGGTACTGGTTTGGGGGCGGTGCGGCCGGGTCCGTGGGCGCAGACTCCGCGTCTCAGGCGGGCGCGGGCCTCGCGACCATGCTCGTGACTCCCCATCTGGCCCTTACCGTCGTCGCGGTCGTGTTCAACGCACTGGCGTACTTCATGGGCAAGCGAGCCTTCGCGCTTGTGGCGGGCATCCTCTACGCGGTCGCCATGGTGCTCTTCCTCGCGTACTTCTTCTTCGTGCTGGTGCAGATGATCCTGTGCTTCGTGGCGTACGCGAAGATGCCGAAGAAGGGCGATGCGTAGCCTGTCAACCTTGCGCTCGGATACACTCTCAAACAAATAAAAAAGCAGGCGAGAAGGACTGGCGGCCATGGCCGCTGGTCCTTCTCGCCTGATGTCGCTTCCGCCCTGCAGATGCCTTGCGCCGGGACGGCCGCCGCCTGGCCCGCCGGCCGCCGACTGGCCCGGCGGACTCGCGCGAAGAGCCCCGCGCTACCCCAGGATGCGGTGCTGGAACTCTCCGTCCACGTAGGTCCCGTAGCTGTGCGAGCCGTCCTTGGGGATGCCCACGCTGCCCGGGTTGAAGCACCACACGTTGGGGTTCGCCTCGCTCTGCCGGTTCACCTTCTTATGCGTGTGGCCATAGACGATCGCGGCGCCTGCCGGAAGCGTGGGCATGTGGTCCACGGAGTTGTGGATGCCGGGGCCCCACACGTGGCCGTGGGTAAGGAACAGCTCGCGCCCGGCGCCGCCCGCCTGCGGGTTTGGCGCAGTCGGGTCCCACAGCACGTCGTAGTCCGCCATGCACGGGAAGTCGAGCACCATCTGGTCGACCTCCGCCTCGCAGTTGCCTCGCACGCTGATGACGCGGTCCGCGATGCCGTTCAGCATGGCGATGACCTCCTTTGGGGCGTAGTCCGCCGGGAGGTCGTTGCGCGGGCCGTGGTACAGGAGGTCGCCCAGCAGCACCACGCGGTCCGGCTGCTCGGCGTCGATGGCGTCCATGAGCCGCGCGCACCACCGGGCCGCGCCATGGATGTCGGACGCAATCAGGAGCTTCATGATCTTCTCCACTTCCGTGGCCTCCACAGGGGCGCCACATGAGGTCTTTGCCTGGTACCGATGGTCCCACTGGGGGGCACCCGCGGTCAAACAATGGCGTTTACCTGCACATATGTCGCATGGCGAGAAACGCTGCCGCCATGGCCGAACCCTATAGCGCAAATTTCAAAAAATCTAATGTGTGAGGACTTAGATTATGTATAGAATCAAAACGCATGGGAACAATGAGGATTGTACAACGAGGATAGAACGTCCCGAAGCCGGCGCGGCCGGTCCTTGGGAGACAGGGAAAGGAACTACACCATGGCAAAGATTCTTGGCATCGACCTTGGTACTACTAACTCGGCAATGGCCGTGCTCGAGGGTGGCAAGCCCACCATCATCGTGAACGCGGAGGGCGACCGCACCACCCCGTCCGTCGTGGGCTTCCGTCCCGACGGCGACCGCATCGTCGGCAAGGCCGCGAAGAACCAGGCCGTCACGAACCCCAAGAACACCGTCTTCTCGATCAAGCGCTTCATGGGCCGTCGCTACGACGAGGTTGGCTCCGAGCTGAAGACCGTCCCGTACACCGTGAAGAGCGGCACCGGCTCCCGCGCCGTCGTCGAGATCGACGGCCAGGACTACACGCCGGAGCAGATCTCCGCGATGATCCTGTCGAAGATGAAGGCCGACGCCGAGAAGTACCTGGGCGAGACCGTCACCGACGCCGTCATCACCGTCCCCGCGTACTTCAACGACGCCCAGCGTCAGGCGACGAAGGACGCCGGCAAGATCGCGGGCCTGAACGTCAAGCGTATCGTGAACGAGCCGACGGCCGCCGCGCTTGCCTACGGCCTGGACAAGAAGGGCATCGACCAGAAGGTCCTCGTGTTCGACCTGGGCGGCGGCACCTTCGACGTGTCCCTGCTTGACCTCGCGGACGGCGTGGTCGAGGTCCTGGCCACCAACGGCGACAACCACCTGGGCGGCGACGACTGGGACCAGAAGGTCATCGACTGGATGGCCGACAAGTTCCAGCAGGACAACAACATCGACCTGCGCAAGGACCCGATGGCGCTGCAGCGTCTGAAGGAGGCCGCGGAGAACGCGAAGAAGGAGCTGTCGAGCGCGCAGCAGGCTGACATCAACCTGCCGTTCATCACCGCCGACGCGACGGGCCCCAAGCACCTGAACTACACGCTGACCCGTGCGGAGTTCGAGCGCATCACCCGCGATCTTCTCGACCGCTGCAAGGCGCCTGTGACCAAGGCCCTGCGTGACGCCAACCTGCAGATCTCTGACGTGAACGAGGTCATCCTCGTCGGCGGCTCCAGCCGTATGCCCGCCGTCCAGGAGCTCGTGAAGCAGATGACCGGCAAGCAGCCGAACATGTCCGTGAACCCGGACGAGGTCGTCGCTGACGGCGCTGCCGTCCAGGGCGGCGTCCTGACCGGCGACGTCGAGGGCATCCTGCTTCTGGACGTCACCCCGCTTTCCCTTGGCGTCGAGACCATGGGCGGCGTGATGACCAAGATGATCGACCGCAACACGACCATCCCGACCTCCAAGACCGAGGTGTACTCCACCGCCGCTGACAACCAGACCTCCGTCGAGATCAATGTCCTGCAGGGCGAGCGCGAGATGGCCGCAGACAACAAGAGCCTGGGCAAGTTCCAGCTCACCGGCATCCCCGCGGCGCGTCGTGGCGTGCCCCAGATCGAGGTCACGTTCGACATCGACGCCAACGGCATCGTGAAGGTCACCGCCAAGGACAAGGCCACCGGCAAGTCGCAGCAGATCACGATCAGCGGCTCCACCGCGCTTTCCGACGACGAGGTCGACCGCATGGTGAAGGACGCCGAGTCCCACGCCGAGGAGGACAAGAAGCACAAGGACGAGATCGAGGTCCGCAACCAGACCGACTCCCTTGCGTACAGCACCGAGCAGACGCTGAAGGACCTGGGCGACAAGGTTCCCGCCGACATGAAGAAGCAGGTGGAGGACGCGGTCGCCGAGGCCAGGAAGGCCCTGGACGGCACGGACATGGACGCCATCAAGGCTGCCGGCGACAAGCTGCAGGAGGTTGGCCACAAGCTGGCCGAGATCGTCTACAGCGACACGAACGCGCAGACCGCCGCTGGCGCCGGCGCGGGCGCCGCACAGCCGACCGGTGACCCCGACGACGTTGTGGACGCGGACTACGAGGTCGTGGACGACGACAAGGACAACAAGTAAGCTCGTCGCGTCGAGCGAACGATAGCTACCTGAGGGGCGGTCTGAGGGCCGCCCCTTGGGGGATTCCCGAAGGAGGGTGACGTGAAGGTGCCAGTCGAGGACGCGGAGGAGAAGAGCAAATCCACTGAGGCCCAGGCCGCGCCGGAAGCGAGGGCGACGGACGAGCTGGATTCCGAGGAGGAGGCGGCTCGCGTGGAGGCTGCGAAGCGTGCGGGCGAGGCCGCTGCCGCCGAGGACTTCAAGGCGGACGCAAGCAAGGTGCGCGCGGAGCGCGACGAGCTGCAGAAGCAGCTCGAGGAGGCCGCTGCCGACGTCGAGGCCGCGAAGAAGCAGGCCGCGGACGCAAGCGAGCGTCTCGTGCGCCTGCAGGCGGACTGGGACAACTACCGTAGGCGTACGGCCCAGGAGCGCCTGGACGAGCGCGAGCGCGCGGCCGAGAAGCTCGTGGTGAACCTGCTGCCGGTCTTGGACGACATGGAGCGCGCGTCCGAGCATGCCGCGAAGAACGACGCGGACAACGAGAGCCTGATGCAGTTTGTGGACGGCGTGAACGCGGTGCACGACAAGATGCTCTCCGTCCTGGCGAAGGAGGGCGTCGAGGTGATCGACCCCGTGGGCGAGCCGTTTGACCCGCTGATTCACCAGGCGGTCGGTCGCGAGGAGAACAAGGACGCCTACGACGAGACTGTGGCCCAGGTGTACCAGAAGGGCTACTCCATGGGTGGCAAGGTCATCAGGAACGCAATGGTGACGGTTACCTTTGGCGGGCCGAAGCGCCCGACCCCCAAGCCGGAGGACGACTCCGAGGCCGAGGGCGGCGCGAAGGATGCCGGCAAGGCCGCCGACGCCGAGTAACAAGGTAAGTTGACCAACGCGCCCGGGCCCAGCAGGTTCGGGCGCGGCTATTTGGAAGGAGGCGTTAGCTCGCATGACGGACAAGAGGAACTACTACGACATCCTTGGCGTGAAGCGCGACGCCGACGCCGACGAGATCAGGAAGGCCTTCCGCAAGCTGGCCGTGAAGTACCATCCGGACGCGGGCGGCGACGCGCAGAAGTTCAAGGAGATCAGCGAGGCGTACACGACGCTCTCCGATCCCCAGAAGCGCAAGGAGTACGACCAGCTGCTGATGTTTGGCGGCATCCCCGGCGCGGACTTTGGCGGATCGGGCGGACGCAACCGCACGTACACGTACACGACGGGCGCGAACGGTACCGACTGGTCCGAGATATTCGACAACATCAGGAGCGGCGACGGCGCGTTTGGCGGGTTCGACTTCTCGTCCATCTTCGGCGGGGCGGGAGGCTCCGGCGCGGCACGGTCGAACAGGCCCGTCAAGGGCGGGGACCTCACCATGTCCATCGACATCACTGCCGAGGAGGCGTTCTCCGGGGCACAGCGCAAGGTGTCGTACACGATACCCTCCACGGGCGAGCGCCAGTCGCTTACCGTGAAGGTGCCGGCCGGCGCCGTGGACGGGGGCAAGCTCCGCTACCGCGGGCGCGGCGAGTACGGCATGAACGGCGGCGCGCGCGGCGACCTTGTGGTGACCACGAACGTGGCCGAGCACCCGCTGTTCAAGCGCGACGGCGCGGACGTGCGCATGGAGGTGCCCATCAGCGTGTTCGAGGCGGCGCTGGGCGCCCAGGTGGACGTTCCCACGCCGGACGGGCACGAGGTCAGGCTGAAGGTGCCGGCGGGCACCCAGGACGGCAAGACGTTCCGGTTCAGGGACCTTGGCGCCCCGGACGTGAAGCACAAGGGAAGCCGTGGCGCGATGTACGTGACGGTGAAAGTAAAGGTGCCTACGCACCTCTCGCCCAAGGAGAGGGAGTCGCTGCAGGTCATGAGGGATAACGACAAGCGCGACTACCGAAAGGACGTGGAGCGCTATGGCGCATAGGGACGAGGACGACAAGAGCAAGCCGCTGTACATGATCAGCGTGGCCGCCGAGCTGACGGGCATGCACCCGCAGACCCTGCGCGTGTACGAGCAGAAGGGGCTGGTGACGCCCGGGCGCTCGCGCGGCAACACGCGCCTGTACTCGCAGGGCGACATCGAGCGGCTGAACCTCATCAGCAAGCTGACGGACGAGGGCATCAACCTCGCCGGCGTGGTGAGGATCCTGGACATGCGCGAGCGCGCCGTGGAGCGCGACAAGGAGATAGACCGGCTGCGCAGGCGCGTGCGCGAGCTTGAGGACGAGGTCCACGAGCTGCGCATGAGGGAGAAGATCACCGCCCTCGCCCGCTACGACGGCGCGGGACCGGAGCAGGTCATGCGCGGACTGCTCTCGAACGGCAAGGGCCGCGGCGTCTGAGGACGGCTTGCCGGCGCGTGGCAGGCTCTTCTCGCCCGCGCGGGCGTTTGTCGCTAGCTACAAAAATCGCGTTTGGCTTAGACGCCCCTTCCCCGTACCTTTATGCGGGGAAGGGGCGCCTTCGTGCGCGACGGTCGCGCGTGGCGGAGGTCTTGCGTGGGGCGTGCGCGGGAGGCGCGGGTTCCGGAGGAGGAATTCACATGAGCGAGTTTCTTGCAAGTCGCTTTGCGAACGCGTGTCCATACCGACCCGGCGAGCAGCCGAAGGACCGCACGTACGTGAAGCTGAATGCGAACGAGACGAGCGTGGCGCCGAGTCCGCGCGTGCGCGACGCGCTGCGTGACGAGGGGCTCTTTGAGGGACTGGGCCGCTATGCCGACCCGTACTGCATGCCGCTGCGCCGTGCCGTGGCGCGGACGTATGGCGTGGACGCGGAAGAGGTGTTCGTGGGCAACGGCTCGGACGAGGTGCTGGGCTTTGTGATGCAGACGTTTATGGGGCCGGGCGCGCACGTGTGCTTTCCGGACGTGACGTATGGCTTCTATCACGACTTCGCGGTTACCTTTGGGCTCGACTGGGAATACGTGCCCGTGCGCGACGACTTTGGCGTCGACGTTGCAGCGCTGTGCGACACCGACCGCCACGTGCTGCTGGCGAACCCAAACTCCCCGACGGGCATCGCGCTGGGGAGGGACGAGGTCGAGAAGATCGTGGCCTCGCGGCTCGAGCGTCTTGTGGTGCTGGACGAGGCGTACGTGGACTACTGCGGCGAGAGCTGCGTTCCGCTGGTGCGCGAACACCGCAACCTGATCGTGGTGCACACCATGAGCAAGTCGCGCAATCTCGCCGGCGCGCACATTGGCTATGCCATTGCGCAGGCGGACCTGGTGAAGGACCTGGAGAACATCAAGTTTGCATTCAATCCGTTTAACCTGAGCGCGCCGACCATGGCCGTGGGCATCGCGGCGCTTTCTGACCCGGAGTACTACCGCGCGACGGTTGCCGACACGGTGCGCACGCGCGAGGCGTCCCGCGCAGAGCTCGCGGCCATGGGCTTTGCGGTGCTGCCCTCGAGCACGAACTTCCTGCTGGCGTCGCATCCGGACCTGGATGCGCGCGCGTGGTGCGCCGAGCTGCGTGCCGCCGGCGTGCTGACGCGCCACTACGACACGGAGAGGCTTCGCCCGTGGCTGCGCGTGACGGTGGGCACGCCGGAGGAGATGCGCGTGTTTCTGGACCAGACGCGGCTGATACTGGGGCGCGCCCAGGCATAGGGACGCCTGCGCGCAGGGCGCTACTGCGCAAGGAGCTCCTGGCAGAGCTCGATCTTGCGCGCGACGGACAGCTGCTCCATCTGCGTGCGGGACCTGTAGTCGAGGCCGCAGACGGAGGCGATCTTGCCCAGGCGGTAGCGCACGGTGTTGGGGTGCTGGCCCAGCGCCTGGGCGGCGGCGTCGACGGACTCGCCGGCGTCGCAGTACGCCTCGAGCGTCGGCAGCAGGCTGGAGCCGGTCTCCGCGTCGAAGCTACGCAGCGGCTCCAGCACGCCGTCCGCCCATGCGGCCACGCGCGCGTCGCCCGCGCACGGCAGAAGCGCCTGCAGCACGCCCAGGTCCGCATAGTGCACGGTGCCGCTGCCACGCCGGCGCGCCACAAGGGCCGCGCGCCGCGCCTCCAGCACGGCGTCGCCCATCTGCCCCAGGTCAAAGTGGACGCGGCTCACGCCCACGGGCGCCGTCACCTCGTGCTCAAGCACGTCCGCGCGCAGGGTGCCCACCAGCTCGTCCAGCTGCGCGCGGCCGTCCACCACGTCTGACTCTGCGCTCGCCACGTACAGCAGGCCGTCGTCGTACGGCGCAAGCAGGCAGCGCAGGCCGCTTATCTGGCTCTGGTGGTAGCGCGCGAGCGCCTGGGCAAGACCCGCCTGCGACTGCGGCTCCGCGACGTACGCAATAACGTGCTCCTCGCCAAAGCTGGGGTTCAGGCGCAGCGCGTGGGAGCGCACGTCCTCGCTGCTCGCAGGCTCGCGCGTCATCAGGTCCAGCTCGTTCTGCGCAAACGACGCGTCCGCGAGCTCGGCCACGCGTCGGTCCACCTGGGCGATGACCGTGTCGAAGAAGAAGTCGTCGCGGGTGGCCAGAAACAGCGGGAAGTCGCGCGCGTTTGCATAGCGCAGCGCGGAGTCCGGTATATCCAGGTGCAGCACGTTCTTGATCACGAGTCCGCTGACGCCGCGTCCCACCAGGTACTTTACGGCCTCGCCAATAAGCCACGGGTCATCGCGCGCATACAGAAACGTCGAGAGCACCAGCTGCCCCGGCTCGAAGTTGACGCGCTGGTAGCGGCTCTTGAGGCCGGGCATGAGCTCGTAGTCCAGGATGCCCACCTGCCCGATGGCGCGCGAGAGGCCGCCGGCGCCCGCCAGCAGGCGCACGCTCTGGGCGTAGGAGTTCATGAAGTCCGAGGCGGTATAGATCATCGCATGCCCCCGTAGGTACAAAAATACTACGTTAAAACTGTCGGGAAGAACAATTACTGTGGTAAATGCCGTGCCATAACGGCAAATAAGTTCTTCTCGCCTGAAAATGATTGTAGCTGAGTACAAAGGTTGGCCCTCGATGTGAACGGTGAGGGCGCGTAGAGTCGCTGTCAACAGCGGCGCGGGCATGGGGCCCGCGCTACGGGCAGACCGGATCCAGGAGCCCGTGTCAGACAGGACGACGCATGACGCAGATCAGGGTACTTTCCGCCAGGGAGATCTCGCAGGTCTTCACCGTGACCGACGCGCTCGAGGCGGTCGAGGACGCCTACCGCCAGAAGGCGGAGGGGGAGGCCACGGCGTGGCCCATGGTGTACGAGCAGTTCGAGCCTGGCGTGGCGGACATGGACATCCGCTCCGGCGAGCTGGCGGGCAGCGGCCTGTTTGGCCTGAAGCTCACGGCGTGGTTCTCGGGCAACCCCAGCCGCGGGCTGCCGGAGGTCTTTGGCACCACGCTCCTGTGCGACGACGCCACGGGCGCCCCGCTGGCGCTCCTGAACGCCGGCGCGATTACCGGCCTGCGCACCGGTGCCGCCGCGGCACTCGGCGTGAAGTGGCTGGCGCGCAAGGACGCGTCGCGCCTGCTCGTGGTGGGCGCGGGCCACATGAGTACGTTCATGGTGGCCGCGACGCTCGCGGCGTGCCCCAGCATCGGCCACGTGGAGGTGTGGGACCCGCGCAAGGAGGAGGCGCCTGCCGCGCGCGTCGAGCTCATGCGCGGCGAGGTCCAGGCCATCCTTGAGGCCGCGGACGCGATGCGCGAGTTCGAGCTCGTTGCCGTGGCGGACGGCAAGGCTGCCGCGGGCGCTGCGGACGCCATAATCACCATCACCCCAGCGACCGACCCCGTAATCCAGCTCGACTGGGTGCGTCCCGGCACGCACATCAGCGCGGTCGGCGCGGATATGGAGGGCAAGCAGGAGCTTGCGTCCGACCTTGTGGCCGCGGCCCGCGTGTTCGTGGACGACCGCGCGCAGAGCGTCGCGTCTGGCGAGCTCGAGGTGCCCGTCAAGCAGGGTGCCACCATGCCGGAGCACATCGTGGCGGAGCTGGGGGAGGTCATCGCCGGAAAGGCTCAGGGCCGCACGTCGCCGGACCAGGTGACCGTGTTCGACACCTCGGGCATCGCCGCGCAGGATCTCGCGGCGTCGCGCATGGCCTACGACCGCGCCGTCGAGCGCGCCATGGGCACCGTGGTCGAGCTGTAGCGGGCGAGAAGAGCAATCCACATACGTGAAGGCACGCGGACGGAGGCGCCCGCATACGGGGCGAGGCCCCACATACGGAGGCAGAAATGAAGATCAAGGACTTCAAGGTCGAGCAGTGGATGAACGCGTGGGAGACGAAGTGCCGTTACAACGTGGCCGAGACCTGTACGTACTCCATGTCCCTCGACGAGGTGTTCGAGCTGTGCGAAGGCTCGGCAGAGGCTGGTGCCAAGGCGCGCGACGAGTTCCTGAGCACGTTTTGCAAGCGCCGCCTGACGTACGGTGACATCGAGGGCAACCCCAAGTTCCTGGAGGGCATCTGCGGCCTGTACCAGACGGTCGAGCCGGGGCATGTCATCCCCACGCACGGCGCGGCGGGTGCCAACCACCTGGTGCTCACGACCCTGTGCGAGCCGGGCGACCACGTCGTTTCCGTCATGCCCACCTACCAGCAGCTCTACTCCATCCCCCAGATGTGCGGTGCCAACGTGAGCATCCTGCACCTGGACAAGGAGCAACGCTACCACGTGGACGCCAAGCGGCTCGACGCCCTCTGTGGGGACGACGTCAAGGTCATCTGCATCAACAACCCGGACAACCCCACGGGTGCGCTGCTGTCGGAGGAGGAGATCCGCGGCATCGTCGACATCGCGCGCAGGCACGATGCCTGGCTCGTGTTCGATGAGGTCTATCGCCTGCTCGTGCAGGACAGCGACGCCTTTACCACGTCGCCGGTCGACCTGTACGACAAGGCCGTGGTCGTGAGCTCCATGTCTAAGGTCTGGTCCATGGCCGGCGTGCGCCTTGGCTGGTGCATCACGAAAGACGTGCAGCTCCGTCACGACCTGCTGAGTCACCGCGACTACGACCTCATCAGTTGCGGCCTGTTCGACGAGGAGGTTGCGGCCTATGCCCTGGCGCACCGCGACGCGATTCTGGGTCGCAGTCACCGCATCGTCCGTCAGAACCTGCAGGTTCTGACGGAGTGGGTCGACTCCGAGCCGCACCTCTCGTTCGTGAGGCCCGAGGCCGGAACCACCGCCCTCGTCTACTACGACTACGACATCGACTCCTACGACTTCTGCGTCGACATGGTCAAGACCGCGGGCGCCCTCGTCACGCCCGGGGACGCCTTCGAGGAGCCGCACAGCATGCGCATCGGCTATGCGTACTCCGACAACCCCGACGACCTGCGCCGCGGCCTTGAGGCAATCTCGGCCTTCATGCGCACTCTCGAAAAGTAGCTGCGGTCGCAAGCGCCGCGGCCCCCCAACATACGCATCGCCTGCGGGCGAGAAGGACGTGCGGCGTAAGGCCGCGGCCCTTCTCGCCCGCCCATCTTTGCGGCCGGCGCGCCTTCTGCGGTGCGCTGGCCCTTCCTTTTAGTTCTCTTTGTCACACGCAGAAAATCTATCTAATGAAGACTTAGATTTTTGTATAGGCGCCAGCTCACGGGGAACAATGAACCTTGATAACCAGATTCCCAGAAGGGAGAAAAGCATGAGATTCGACAAGTGGGCAGTGACGGCCCAGGAGGCGCTGCAGTCCTCCGTCAGCATAGCCGCCGACGCCGAGGCGGGCGAGGTTCGCCCCATACATCTGCTGAAGGCGCTGCTGCAGTCCAACGAGCGCAACATCACCGCGATCATCGAGCGCGTGGGCGCGGACCCCGCGCAGGTCGAGGCCCAGGTGGACCAGACCATCGCGCACGCGCCGCGCGTCACGGGCGACATGAGCCAGATGAGCATAAGCAACGAGCTGCGCCACGTGGGCGACGAGGCCGAGAAGCTCGCCTCCAAGCTCGGCGACAGCTACGTCACGAGCGAGCACCTGCTGTGCGCGCTCGCGGACGAGAAGGGCGACGCCGGATCGGCGCTGCGCGGCGCGGGCATCACGGGCAAGCGCGTGCAGGAGGCGTTCAACGACCTGCGCGGTGACGAGCGCGTGACCTCTCAGGACGCGAAGACGCAGTTCGAGGCGCTGGAGCAGTACGGACGCAACGTGACGGACCTTGCCCGCCAGGGCAAGCTCGACCCGGTCATCGGCCGCGTGGAGGAGATTCGCCGCACCATCCAGGTGCTCAGCCGCCGCACGAAGAACAACCCCGTCCTCATCGGCGAGCCCGGCGTCGGCAAGACCGCCATCGTCGAGGGCCTGGCAGAGCGCATCGCCGCGGGCGACGTGCCCTCCACCATCAAGGACAAGGAGGTCGTGGAGCTTGACATGAGCGCGCTCGTCGCGGGCGCAAAGTACCGCGGCGAGTTCGAGGACCGCCTCAAGAGCGTGCTGAAGGAGGTCCAGAAGGCAAACGGAAGGGTCATCCTCTTCATCGACGAGCTGCACACCATCGTGGGCGCGGGCGCGACCGAGGGCTCCATGGACGCCGGCAACATCCTGAAGCCGGCCCTGGCCCGTGGCGAGCTGCACATGATAGGCGCGACCACCCTGGACGAGTACCACAAGTACATCGAGAAGGACCAGGCCCTTGCCCGCCGCTTCCAGACGGTGTTCGTGTCCGAGCCTACGGTGGAGGACACCATCTCCATCCTGCGTGGCCTGAAGGAGAAGTACGAGCAGCACCACCGCGTGCGCATCACGGACGCGGCGCTGGTCTCTGCCGCGGACCTCTCCAACCGCTACATCAGCGAGCGCTTCCTGCCCGACAAGGCCATCGACCTGGTGGACGAGGCCGCGTCCCGCCTGCGCATGGAGCTCGACTCCATGCCCGCGGAGATCGACGCCGTCGACCGCGAGCTGACCCAGAAGCAGATCGAGGAGCAGGCCCTCATGAAGGAGGAGGACGCCGCCTCTAAGGAGCGCCTCGCCGCGCTGCAGAAGGAGATCGCGGTCACGCGCGAGAAGCTCGACGGCATGAAGGCCAACTGGAAGAACGAGAAGGACGCGATCGACCACGTTCAGGACCTCAAGGGCCAGATCGAGGACGCGAAGTCCCAGGTCGAGATGGCCACGCGCGCCGGCGACCTCGCGAAGGCATCCGAGCTGCGCTACGGCAAGATCCCCGAGCTCCAGAAGAGCTACGAGGCTGCCGAGCACGCGCTCGAGTCCAAGCAGGAGGCAGGCGGCATCCTGAAGGAGGAGGTCACCCCGGACGAGATCGCGGAGGTCGTGAGCTCGTGGACCGGCGTCCCCGTCAGCAAGATGATGCAGGGCGAGATGGACAAGCTCAAGAACCTGGAGGCGGAGCTCCACAAGCGCGTCGTGGGCCAGGACGAGGCCGTCAAGGCCGTCGCCGCGGCCGTGCGCCGCAGCCGTGCGGGACTTTCCGACCCCAACCGCCCGATCGGCAGCTTCTTCTTCCTCGGCCCCACGGGCGTCGGCAAGACCGAGCTCGCAAAGGCCCTGGCAGAGTGCCTGTTCGACGACGAGAAGGCCCTGGTGCGCATCGACATGTCCGAGTACATGGAGAAGTTCAGCGTCCAGCGCCTCATCGGCGCGCCTCCCGGATACGTGGGCTACGACGAGGGCGGCCAGCTGACCGAGGCCGTCCGCCGTCGTCCGTACTCCGTCATCCTCCTGGACGAGATGGAGAAGGCTCATCCCGACGTCTTCAACATTCTGCTGCAGGTCTTGGACGACGGTCGCCTCACCGACGGCCAGGGTCGCGTCGTGAGCTTCAAGAACACGATCATCATCATGACCTCCAACGTCGGCAGCCAGTACATCGCTGGCGCGAACGCCTCCAGCGACCCGAAGACGGTGCAGAAGCAGGTGAACGACGCCCTGCGCGCCACCTTCAAGCCCGAGTTCCTCAACCGTATCGACGACGTCGTGGTCTTCCACGCACTGGGCCTCGACGACATCGAGAAGATCGTGGACATCCAGCTGAAGGACGTCCGCAAGCGCCTCGACCGCGAGCGCATCAAGCTCGAGCTCACGCCTGCGGCCATTCAGTCGCTCTCGCTCGACGGGCTCGACCCCGTCTACGGCGCGCGTCCGCTCAAGCGCCTCATCCAGCGCCAGGTGGTGGACAACGTCGCGTCGCTCATCATCGCGGGCAAGCTCCACGAGGGAGACACCGCGAGGATCGACATGGGCGCGGACGACCAGCTCTTCGCGGAGCCCGTCTCCGCCGGCGACAACTCCGACCAGCCGTCGGACGACACGCCGGTCGAGCCGGACACGGTGGAGTAGCCGGGCACCCCGCGCGTCGCGGGGACCATATGGAGTCAGGCCGGGGCCGGCCGGGCGGGACATCCTGCTCGGCCGGCCCTTTGCCGTACGCGCCGCCTTTGCGCAATAATGTTCCAAACGCTTGTGAGGGAGGCATCGTGACGGACGAGAAGGACCAGACCCCAGAGCAGCTAGTCCCCCTGGACCAGAACTCCGAGGACGCCGTCGAGGACGCCGGCGCCTCCGCCGTGGTCGATCCCGGCAGGTTCGGCCGCGTGGCGCAGGGCGCCCGGGCGGCCGTCACCGCGGATGGCGTTTCGGGCGAGGGCGCAAGCCGACGCCCCGGGCGCGCGGTCATGGCGTTCGTGCTCGTCCTGGCGCTCGTCGCCTGCGTCGCGGCCGCCGCGACGTACGGGGCGGAGCTCTGGGGCGGCAAGACCGTTCCCTACGTCGTGGGCTCCACGCAGGAAGGCGCGGCCGGCAAGATACGGGGCAAGGGCCTCGCGGTCAAGGTGGCCCTCGTCGCGTCGGACGATCCCGAGGGAACGGTCGTGCGCACGAGGCCTGCGGCGGGTACGCGCGCCCCGGCGGGAGGCACCGTCACCGTCTACGTCGCGAAGGCGCGCGTCGTGCCCAAGGTGTCCGGGCTCCAGCTGGGCGAGGCCAAAAAGGCGCTTCGCGGCGCAGGCGCCAGGCACTTCTCCATCGCCTACGTGGCGTCCGGCGCCGCCGACGGCAGCGTCGTCGCGACGGAGCCGGCGGAGGGTGCCACGTTCCAGGCGAGCGACACCATAACCATCAAGGTCGCGCGACCGTACACGGTGCCGTACGTCGTGGGCAAGACTGAGGCTGACGCCCGCGCCGCCGTGGCCGAGGCCGGCCTTGCCGCAAGCGTCACGTACGTGAAGTCCGACGAGGACGCCCAGACGGTCGTTGCGGCGGACCCCGCCCCCGGCACCACCATCGAGCAGGGCGCGACCGTTACCTTGCAGGTATCTGCGCCGTATCCCTCCGACTACCACCACCTGCGCGAGTACTTTGACTACAAGACGCACGTGACGGAGTTCCTGAAGGGCGAGGGCTTCCAGCTTGCGTCGTCCTCCACGGGCGACGGCGGCGTGGCGCGCGTGCTGTATACCTCGGCTGACAAGGGCAACGTGACGGTGACGGACACCCCGTTCAGCCACAGCTTCCCCAAGGGCTCGGGCACCGCGGACGTGCTGGCGTCCGGCGCGGCGCTGCCGGGCATCCGCCTTGACTTCGCGGGCGCGGACCTCCCGGCAAACGCCGCGTCGCTGGACGCAGCCGCGGTGCGCCAGCTTGCGGACCTGTGCGGGTTCACGGGCATGACCCAGACGCTTACGCAGGACCAGGTGGTCGTGCCCTCGAACTTGCGGAAGTCTTCCGCGCGGTTCGCGTGCGCGTACGGGGAGATGGGCGACTACTGCTGGTCGGTCCTTGTGGTGCGCGACGCGGACCGCACGCGCGCCGCGGCAACGTGTGCGCCAAAGTCGCTGTACGACGCCTACGACCTTGGCAAGTTCAACAACAGCATCTGCGACATGATCGCGTGCGTGGACGTGTACGGATAGGGGAGCGCAAGGCGCATGCAACGGAAGACGACAGACGACGCACGGCAGCAAGGCATCCGCAAGGACTCCGGGCGAGAAGGTCGCGCCCACACGGCCGCCGCAAGGAGGCGGGACGCGCGTGGCGCGCGGCAGAGGCCCGACCAGCCGAATGACGACCCGTTCATCCGCGCGGAGCGCGAGGACGACGACGGCTACGACCCGTATTCCGACCGCAGGCCAACGCCGGAGCCGCTGTTCGAGCGCGACCCCTGGGACTAGGGTCCCTGGGACTGGGGTCCGCCCATGCGCCGGCCAGAAGCGCCCGGCGCCTAGCCCAGGTGGCTTATCATTTGGGCAATCACGATCGCGATGACCACAAACACCAGGATGACCGCGATAATCGAGAAGAGCGACCTGCGGCGCCGCATGCGGTCGCGCGAGGCAAATATGGAGCGGCGACCCTTTGGCACCTCGAGGTACTGGCCATAGCGCCCCTGCTGCATGGAAGACCTGCTTTTGCGCGCGCGGCGGTAGCTGTGCCCGCCAGAGAGCACGCCGCCGCCTATGGCGATGTTGGAGTCGTGCGCGTAGCCCTCGGGCGAGTACGTGCCGTCGGCCGCGTCGTCGTTGATGGCCGGCTGCGTCTTGTGCGGCGCGCGCGGGCGCGTGTACAGCTCGCGCTGCATGCCGGCACCGCCGGCCTCGGGCCAGGCGCCGTCCTCCCGGCCCTGCTCGCGGGCGGTCTGCGTCGCCTCGTACTCCGCCGGGTCCATCGGGCGCCGGCGCGGCGCGTCCTGCGGCTGGGGCTGCGCCCCATAGCCCTCGAGCTCGTCAAGGCCAAGCAGATCGTCGTCCGTGGCGTCCGTCGGGCGCTCGCCTGCTGCGCCCGCATCCTGTGCCGCGGCGCCCGTCCCGGCCGGCCGTGACGTGGCTGCGTCCTTCTCGTCCACGCGCTGGCGCTGGTCCTGCGCCGCGCCCGCGTCCCTTGCGCCGCTTATGTGCTGCGGCTTGGCCTCGGCGGCCTCTACCAGAAAGTCGGGTATGTCCTGCGCGGTGCGCGAGGCGTCGTCGGACGCGCGTCCCGCTGGCTTCTGCTGATTCATTGCGTGCCTCTGTGTTCGCTCGCAAGATGCTACTGGATGGAATTTAGCATATCGCGCACGAATGACCTCCAGCCAAACTCCGCTAAGCAGTAAGCAAACATAAATGAAAACCTAGTGCAAACGCGCTTAGATTTGATGAGCTTATATCGCTAAGAAAACCTTGCGGCGCGTGTTTAAATCCGGCGCGCGCGGGAACAAACAACTACGAACGCAAAAGCGCACGACGGCGCCGGAAGCGGGCGCCACCAACCATAGGGAGTGATAGTCATGACGAGCATGATTCCGTACACCAGCCTTGACAGGGCACTTCGCAGCTGGCCGTTCGATTCCATGGACGATTTCTTCGCACCGCTGGCCAAGGTCACCGGCGACTACGGCTTCAAGATGGACGTTGAGGACGCGGGTGACGCGTACGTGGTGTCCGCGGAGCTGCCGGGCGTCACGAAGGACCAGGTGGACGTGGAGCTTAACGAGGGCCGCCTCTCCATCAGCGTGGACAAGAAGGAGTCCGACGAGAAGAAGGACAAGACCTACCTGCAGAAGGAGACCTCGGAGTGGCAGGCGTCCCGCGGCGTGTACCTAAAGGACGCCGCGCGAGAAGGACTTTCCGCCAAGCTCGAGGGCGGCGTCCTAACGGTGAACGTCCCCAAGCAGCAGAAACAGTCCAACGTGACGAAGGTCACCGTCGAGTAGCGCTTCGCGCCTGGGGTGCGCCGGAAGGCGCGTCCACAACATGGCCCAGGCCGTCATGGCACGGGCGTCCTAACGCACAAGGGGACGACGCTCGGGCGCCGTCCCCTTTCTGTGTCGCGTACCTCACCGTGCACGCTTCTTCTCGCACGTCTCATGTCGCGCGGCTTGGTCCCGCGCGCCGATGCCCGCGGTCGTCGCCGGCAGCTACACCGAAAGCTCCGGGCGCGGGCAGCGCATGATGACGGGCTCGCCGTCGCACGTGAGCTCGCCGCCTTCCACCACCACGTCGGACCCGTCGATTAGATTCCTGTACGTGCCGTCCGCAACGTCCACGGCAACGCGGGCGGCCTTGCCCCTCAGGCTGAACACGCCAACGGTGCGAGGCATGTCGCCCGCCTCCTTGCGAACGTCGTCTCGGTACATGACTGCCACGTCCTTCTCGTCGTCCGCCGTGGCATGGCAGTAGTCCGTGGGCTCCAGCACATCGCGCTTGATGCCGTACAGCGTGCGCATGAGGCCGCTCAGGTCGCAGCGCACGGTCCAGTCCACGGTGTCGCGGTCAAACAGGCTGGGCTGGTGCTCCGCTGCGACCTCCTGGCCGGCGTACAGCAGGGTCGTGCCTTTCAGGAAATAGGCCATGGCGGTAAGGTTGCGCAGGTCGCGGGGGTCGCTGTCCCGCCCCGCGATGCGCGGCAGGTCGTGGTTCTCCAGGTAGCGCAGCTTGTTGTAGTACGCGGGGTACGCGCAGTCCTGAAAGTCCACCAGGTCCAGGTAGTGGCTCAGCGTCGCCTTGCCGCGCAGGTAGTTGTCGAACGTCTCCTGCACGTCGTAGGAGTACTCGATGTCGAACGCCTCGAACGTCTCCGTGTCGCGGGCGCAGCACATGCCCAGCGCGCGACACGCCTTGCCAAACGAGCGATGTACGGTCTCGGCCAGCCAGATGGCGTCCGGGCGAACCTTCGCCACGGCCTCGCGCGCGGCCTTCCAGAACTCCACGGGCACGAAGGACGCCACGTCGCAGCGGAAGCCGTCCACCATGGTCGCCCAGTAGCACAGCGACTCGATCTGGTAGTCCCACAGCGGCTTGTTCCACCTGCCGGGCGTGCCGTAGTCCAGGTCGATCACGTCGGACCAGTCGCCCACGTGGTTGCCGGGGTTGCCGTCCGGCTTGCGATAGAAGAACTCCGGGTGCTGCTCAAACAGCGCGGAGTCGGGGGAGGTGTGGTTGTACACCACGTCGATGATGCACCTCATGCCGCGCGCGTGGATCGCGTCCACCAGCTGCCTGAAGTCGTCCAGCGTGCCGTACTCCGGGTTCACGGCGCGGTAGTCGCGGTTTGCGTAGGGGCTCCCGAGCGTGCCCTTGCGGCCCTTCTCGCCCGTTGGGTGGATTGGCATGAGCCACACCACGTCGACGCCCAGGTCGCGGATGCGGTCAAGGTCGGGTATGACCGAGAGGAGCGTGCCCTCCTTGGTGTGGTTGCGTACGAATACGGAATAGATTACCTGCTTCTGCAGCATGGGGTTCGTGTCTGCCGGCATGCGCTTCCTCCCTGTATCCTGTTGCGGCGCCCTCGTGCCGCCCCGCCCGTGGCGTCCGGGCGGCCGCGGCCACGCGATAGCATAGGCCATTGCGCGCACCGAGGGTGCGTGCCTTTCGTTCCTCTATTGCTGCCGCTTGTTCCATCTTTTTTGGCGCGATTGCTACTCATCCGCGATTTCCGTCCGTTCACCGCCTGTTCCCGGAAATTCCCCGGCTACTCCTTGACCGAATCTCCATGCGAGTGCTTGAATGGTCTTACTGGAAACGTTACCAGAAACGTTCCCGCAACTGGTTTGATGCCAGTTTTCGAATCAGCACGAAACGTAGCGACAAGTGTATGAGGGGAGGGACCGACGTTGACCATCAAGGATGTCGCAGCATACTGTGGGGTCTCGGTCAGCACGGTCTCCCGAGCGCTCAACGGTCACCCGGACGTGAGCGAGGACATGCGCAACAAGGTCCTGGATGCCGCCCGCGCGCTGCGCTACGTTCCCAACAGGAGCGCCCGCGACCTCGCGATGAACCAGTCGGACACCATCGGCCTCGTCATCCGCGGCGGCACCAACCCGTTCTACACCCCCATCGAGCACGCCATAGAGCACGCGGCGGAGCTTCGCGGCTTCGGCATCGTGCCGCACCAGCTCCCCTCGAACGGCGACGAGATCGACGAGGCCGCGGAGCTCGTGCGCACGAAGCGCCTCAAGGGCGTCGTGCTCTTGGGCGGCAGGTTCGACTACTCCACGGAGGACGCGCAGTCCGTCGGCGTGCCGTTCGTGTGCTGCTCCTACACCAACCACTTCGGCGACCTGCCGAGGGACGCCTACTCCTCCGTCTCCATCAACGACAAGGCCGAGGCGTACAAGGCCGTTCGCGCCCTCATCGACGCGGGCCACACCCGCATCGCGTGCCTGCTGTCCGAAACGGACGACCAGTCCATCAGTCAGCTCCGCTTCGACGGGTACTGCCAGGCGCTGGAGGACGCGGGCATCCCGCTCGACCTCGGCCTCGTCCTCAAGACGAACGGCTTCCTGATGAGCTCCGCGTACGAGCAGGTCAAGGAGGCCATCGAGGCGGGCCTCGACTTCACAGCGATTTTCTCCATCGCCGACACGCTGGCCATCGCGGCCATGAAGGCGATCTTCGACACCGGCGCCACCGTTCCCGACGACTACTCCGTCATCGCGATCGACGGCATCGAGATGTCCCAATACACGGTCCCAACGCTCACCACGCTCTGCCAGCCCCAGGAAACCATGGGCCAGGAGGCTGTGCGGCTGCTGGTGGACGTCTTGGAGGGCAAGTCCGAAAACGAGCACGTCAGGCTCAAGACGACCCAGCGGTCCGGTGGGACCGTCGGGCCGGCAAGAAGGTAGTTCTCGCACCTAAGGGAGGGTGCGTGAAGGAAAACGTAGGAGGGTTCTTATGTTTGACAAGCCAATTTCTCGTAAGGGTTTCCTGAGCGGCACCGCTGCGGTCGTCGCGGGCCTCGGCCTCGCCGCCTGCTCCGGTGAGTCTGGAGACGACTCCAGCAAGTCCAGCGCCGGCAAGACCTATGGCTCCGGCAAGAACGGCACCGTTTACTGGCTGAACTTCAAGCCCGAGATTGACGAGACCATCCAGAAGCTCGGCAAGAAGTACGCGAAGGCCAAGGACGTCAAGGTGAAGATCGTCACCGCTGCCTCCGGCGACTACCAGAAGACCCTGACCTCCGAGATGGACAAGTCCGAGGCCCCGACCATCTTCGTCATCGGTAACCATGCTGGCGTCAAGGAGTGGAACGACTACGCCCTCGACCTCAAGGACACCGATATCGCCAAGGCTCAGACCACCGACGAGTACAACCAGTACGATGACAACGGAAAGCTCGTCTCCGTCGGCTACTGCTACGAGTGCTATGGCATCGTCGCCAACGTCGACAACATCACGAAGGCCGGCCACTCCGTCGACGAGATCAAGGACTTCGACACCCTGAAGGCCGTCGTCGAGGACATCCACAAGAACGCCAAGGCCAACGGCTTCGACGCCTTCGCGGCCGCCGACATGGACGACTCCTCGTCCTGGCGTATCACCGGCCACCTCGCCAACCTCGAGTTCTTCTATGAGGAGCACAAGGGCGACGGCGCGAGCAAGGACAAGTGGGAGGAGACCCCCGCTACCATCGAGGGCACCTACCTGCCGAACTTCAAGAACCTCTACGACCTCATCATCAACAACTCCCTCACCGCTCCCGATCAGCTCGCAACCGGCGGCCACGACCCCGCGCAGCAGTTCAAGGACGGCAAGGCCACGTTCTATCTGACCGGGTCCTGGGACTACGCCGACATCACCAAGTCCGTCAAGAACACCACGATGCTTCCGTACTACTGCGGCGTCAAGGGCGAGGAGAAGGCTGGCCTCAACAACGGCACCGAGAATTGCTGGGCAATCAACAAGAACGCCTCCAAGAAGGACCAGAAGGCCTCCATGGACTTCCTGATGTGGCTCGTCTCCGACCCCGACGCCTCCAAGGCCCTTGTCGAGCAGCTCGGCATCATGCCGTTCAAGGACGCCGCCGAGTCCACGAACGGCTGGCTGAAGCGCTCTGCCGAGTACACCGACGCGGGCAACTACGTCATGGACTGGGCAACGAACTTCGAGCCGAACGTCGAGACCTATCGCGCCGGCCTCGTCTCCGCTCTGAACGACTACAACTCCAAGCAGAACGACGAGAACTGGGACAAGTTCAAGACCGCCTTCGTCGACGGCTGGGCGACCCAGTACAAGAAGGCTAACGCATAGCCTTAGGCTCGGGTAAGCCTCTGGGGGCCAGGCGGGCGGACGTTCGCCTGCCTGGCCCCCTTCTTTTTGGGAGCGTTTATGAGTAGTGCAAAAGCAAAGAAGATAACGGCGGCGAGCTCGCGGGTGAGGTCCATCAGGCGCTGGGGCCTCCTCTTCCTCGGGCCCGTCACCGCCGCATTCACGATCGGCTTCATCTGGCCGTTCATCCAGGGCATCTACCTCTCGTTCTGCCAGTTCCGCCTCACGTCTGACGCCAAGTTCATCGGACTCGGCAACTACGCGGCGGCATTCGCGGACGAGAGCTTCAGGTACTCGTTCTGGTACACCGCGGCATTCGCGGTCGTGAGCCTCGTGCTCATCAACGTGCTGGCGTTCGCCGTCGCATACGCCCTGACGCAGAACCTGAAGGGAAGCAACATCTTCCGTACCGTGTTCTTCGCGCCCAACCTGATCGGCGGCATCGTCCTGGGCTACATTTGGTCGATGATCTTCGACGGCATCCTGTCCAGGTACGGCACCTCCGTCATCCTCGAGACCAAGTATGGTTTCTGGGGCCTGATCATCCTCATGTGCTGGCAGCAGGTCGGCTACATGATGATCATCTACATCGCCGGCCTTCAGGCCGTCCCCGAGGACATGCTCGAGGCAGCCAAGATCGACGGTGCGTCCAAGTCTCAGACCCTGTTCAAGGTCACCATTCCCAACGTAATGCCCTCCATCACCATCTGCATGTTCCTCACCCTCACCAACGGCTTCAAGCTCTTCGACCAGAACCTTGCGCTGACCGGTGGCCTCCCCTTCAAGCAGCTCGCGAACGGCGAGACGGTCCACACGACCGAGATGCTCGCCCTGAACATCTACAACACGTTCTACGGAACCGCCTCGATCGCACGTGGCACCGCACAGGCCAAGGCAGTCATCTTCTTCGTCCTCGTCGCGATCATGGGCCTCGCCCAGCTTGCGTACACGCGTAAAAAGGAGGTGCAGCAGTAATGGCTTCCAAGCAAGAGACCCTTACCTCCGAGCGTCGTCACAAGACAATCGCCTCCGTGGTTCTCTCCATCATCTGCATCATCTACGTCATGCCCATCGTCACGGTGGTCATCAACTCCTTCAAGAAGAACACCTTCGTGAAGACCGACACCTTCGCGCTCCCGAACGCGGAGACCGCTGCCGGCTGGGCGAACTTCATCAAGGGCATGACGTTTGGCAACTACCCCTTCATGGCGTCCGTTGTCAATTCCGTGACCATCACGGTGATCTCCACCTTCCTCATCCTGTTCTTCTGCTCGATGGCCGCCTGGTACATCGCGCGCGTGAACTCCAAGTTCTGCAAGGTCATCTACTACCTGTGCATCTTCAGCATGGTGGTCCCCTTCCAGATGGTCATGTTCACGCTGTCCAAGACGGCGGACGTCCTCAAGCTGAACACCCCGTTCACCATCCCCATCGTCTACCTCGGCTTCGGCGCCGGCCTCGCGATCTTCATGTTCGTCGGCTTCGTCAAGTCGATCCCCATCGAGATCGAGGAGGCGGCCTCCATCGACGGCTGCGGCCCCGTGCGCACGTTCTTCCGCGTGGTTCTTCCCATGCTGAAGCCTACGCTCATCTCGGTTGGCATCCTCGAGGTCATGTGGGTGTGGAACGACTACCTGCTTCCGTACCTTGTGCTTGACATCAACAAGTACCGCACCATCCCCATTCACATCCAGTACCTCAAGGGCAGCTACGGTACGGTCGACCTTGGCGCGACCATGGCGCTCATCCTCCTGAGCATCATCCCCGTCATCGTCTTCTACCTGGCGCTGCAGAAGTACATCATCAAGGGCGTCGCAGCAGGCGCCGTTAAGGGCTAACAATCATGGATCGTTCGTGCGGCACAATTCTTCCGATCTATGCGCTCCCGACGGCGCATGGGGTCGGCACCCTGGGCAGGGAGGCCCGCGAGTTCGTGGACTTCCTGTCCGAGTCCGGCCAGACCTGGTGGCAGATGCTGCCGGTCGGGCCGACCAGCTACGGCGACTCCCCGTACCAGAGCCCCTCTACCTTCGCGGGAAACCCGTACTTCATCGACCTGGACTACCTGGTCGAGGACGGGCTCCTCACGAGGGACGAGGTCGACGCCGTGGACTGGGGCGACGATCCCAGCAAGGTCGACTACGCCCTTCTCTTCCAGAGGCGCGAGCCGCTGCTTCGTCGCGCATTCGAGCGCGGGCGCAACGGCAACCGCCGGCTCTTCGAGGAGTTCGTGGTCGAGAACGAGTCCTGGCTGGTCGACTACGCCCTGTTCATGGCGGTCAAGCGTCGCTTCGATCTCAAGCCGTGGATCGAGTGGCCCGACGACGGCATCCGCCTTCGCGAAGACGACGCCGTGGCCAGGTACACGTCCGAGCTTGCGGACGAGATCGAGTTCTACGAGTTCGAGCAGTTCCTCTTCTACACCCAGTGGGACCAGTTGATGCGCTACGCGCACGCAAAGGGGGTCAGGGTCCTGGGCGACCTCCCCATCTACGTCGCGCTGGACTCCGCGGACGTGTGGGCGAACCCCACTATGTTCCAGCTGGACGAGAAGAACGTGCCCATCGAGGTCGCGGGCGTTCCGCCAGACTGCTTCTCTGCGGACGGACAGCTGTGGGGCAATCCGCTCTACGACTACGACGCCATGGAGAAGGACGGCTTTGCCTGGTGGGTCAACCGCATCAAGGGCGCGGCGAACCTGTACGACTCCATCCGCATCGACCACTTCCGCGGCCTCGAGAGCTACTGGGCCGTGCCGTACGGCGACGAGACCGCGCGCAACGGCCGCTGGGTCAAGGGGCCGGGCATGAAGCTGGTCGGGACGCTGGAGAAGGCGTTCCCCAACCTGAGCTTCATCGCTGAGGACCTTGGCTACACCACGCCGGAGGTGCGTCAGCTGCTCGCGGACTCGGGCATGCCGGGCATGAAGGTGCTCGAGCTTGGCTTCGACTCGCGCGACGTGAGCGACTACCTGCCGCACGCATTCTCCCCGCACTGCGTCTGCTACACCGGAACGCACGACAACCAGACCGTCGAGGGCTGGAGGTCGGAGGCCGATGCGGCTGATGTCGAACTTGCCACCAAGTACCTGGGGCTCAACGAGGGGGAGGGCTTCTCGTGGGGCGTCATCAGGGGCGGCATGTCCAGCGTCGCGGAGCTCTTCGTGGCGCAAATGCAAGACTATCTGGAGTTGGGTTCCGAGGCGCGGACCAACTTGCCCGGGACCCTTGGTGGGAACTGGCAGTGGAGGCTTTTGCCGGGGCAGATCACGCCCGGGCTCACTAAGCGCGTCGCCGCGATGAACCATATGTATGGAAGGGACGTGAGACGCTAATGGCAGAGGTAAGCCTGAAGCACATCGAGAAGATCTACCCCAACATCGAGGGTGAGAAGAAGCACTTCTTCGGCAAGAAGAAGGACGCTCCCAAGAAGAAGAGCAACCTCAAGCAGGTCGACGGCGGCGTCCTCGCCGTCGAGGACTTCAACCTCGACATCGCCGACCGCGAGTTCATCGTGCTGGTCGGCCCGTCCGGCTGCGGCAAGTCCACCACGCTGCGCATGGTGGCGGGCCTCGAGGAGATCACCTCCGGCGAGCTGTACATCGACGGCAAGCTCATGAACGACGTGGCCCCCAAGGACCGCGACATCGCCATGGTCTTCCAGAGCTACGCCCTGTATCCGCACATGACGGTGCGCGAGAACATGGCGTTCCCCCTGAAGCTGCGCAACGTCCCGAAGGACCAGGTCGACAAGAAGGTCGAGGAGGCCGCCTCCATCCTGGGCATCACCGAGTACCTCGACCGCAAGCCGAAGGCGCTCTCCGGCGGCCAGCGCCAGCGCGTCGCCATCGGCCGCGCCATCGTGCGCGAGCCCAAGGTCCTGCTCATGGACGAGCCGCTCTCCAACCTGGACGCAAAGCTCCGCAACCAGATGCGCGCAGAGATCATCAAGCTCCGCCAGCGCATCGACACCACGTTCATCTACGTCACGCACGACCAGACCGAGGCCATGACCCTCGGCGACCGCATCGTGATCATGAGGGACGGCGTCGTCCAGCAGGTCGGCACCCCGCAGGAGCTGTTCGACCACCCCGCGAACCTCTTCGTCGCAGGCTTCATCGGCGTCCCGCAGATGAACTTCTTCGACGCGAAGCTCACCAAGGACGGCGACACCTACAAGGTCAAGGTAGGCGACGCAACATTCGTCCCCAGCGAGGCAAAGCAGAAGCGTCTCGCCGCCAAGGGCGTCACCCCACAGGACGTCACGCTCGGCATCCGTCCGGAGCACGTCACCCTCACCGACGACGCGCCCGAGCTCGTGACCGGCACCGTCGACGTCTCCGAGATGATGGGCTCCTCCATCCACCTGCACCTCAACACGCTGGGCAAGGACGTCATCGTCATCGTCCAGACCCAGGACCTCAAGGAGGAGAAGCGCGGTGGCTTCAAGCTGGGCGAGAAGGTCTCCTTCACGTTCGGCGGCGACGTCATCCACCTCTTCGGCAAGGACGACGAGAAGAACCTCGAGTTCTAGCCCAGGCGTCGTCGGGCGCCCGGCAAGGCGCTCCCCGCGGCCGACCGGCGCATGTCACACCGGCCGGCCGCGTTAGGGGCAGAGCGCGTCTTGCGGCAAAAGGCCGCAGGCATCGCGCGCCATAAGGCAGCACCCTCCCCAAGCCCGTGTCGCAACCCCTTTCGGCGACGCGGGCTTCTTCGTGTCGAGGGGCGTCGTCCGCGTGCGACGGGTGACGGGTGCCGCCGCGCCCGTGGCGGTCTCGCCGGGCGCGGCGCCGCTATGCCTCGAACCCAAAGAACGATGTGACGTGCACGGTGGAGAAGCCCTTCTCGCATGCCGCGTCGAGCGTCTTTACGGTGTCCTCCACAAGCGCCACGCGGTCGCGGGGGAGCGCGAGGTCATCCGCGACGCCCTGGAGGAAGTCCATCTTCTGGGGCTTGCGCTCGACCAGGCGGATGTGGTCTGGGGCGATGCCGTAGTGCGCGAGCACGAAGTCGCGCTTGCCAGGCGCCTCGAAGTCCGCCGCGACGGAGCACGCGTACACGCGCTCCGGCCCCTTTGCGCGCACGAAGCGCTGGATCTGCGGCACGGGGTGCGTGGAAGCGTACGGGTCGTGCGTGCGGACGTAGGTCTCCCAGTCTTCGTCGGGGCACGCGCTGTGGCAGTGCGTGCCGAACTCGTACACGGCCAGCACCCCGTCGATGTCGAACACGACGGCGGTCTGGGGGTCCAGCAGGAATTTGAAGAGCTCGCTCATGGGGTCTCCCTGGTGTTGTCGGGTCTGGGCGCGCGACGCGGCGCGGGGGGCGCTCGGCGGCGTGCGGCATTCGCTCACACCTGCTATATACCACAGGCGGGCGACCCGGATGGGCCGCCCGCCTGGCGTTTCGTCTTGCGCGTGCCTTGCGGCTACGTTGCCGCCAACGCCACGCCCGCGAGTCGCTACAGGGCGCAGCTCCAGCGCAGGTTCTCCTCCGCAAGGTCCTGGGAGGCGCCGTCGAACGCGACGAGCCCGTAGCCGGGGCCTGGCCTCTGCGGGCCGTCCGCCACGAGGTGCGGGCCGTGGTAGCGGCGGTCGCGCACGATGCGCGCCGGCACGCCTGCGACGGTCACGTCGTTCGGGACGTCCTCGAGCACGACTGCCCCGGCGCCCACGCGCACGCCATCGCCCACGCGGATGTTGCCGAGCACCGTGGCGTTTGCACCCACCATCACGCCGCTTCCGAGCGTGGGGTGGCGCTTGCCGCCGTGCTTGCCGGTCATGCCCAGGGTGACGCCCTGGTACAACAGGCAGTCGTCGCCGATGACGGCGGTGCCGCCTATGACCACGCCGACGCCGTGGTCGATGGTGAGGCGACGGCCGATCGTCGCCGCGGGATGGATGTCGGCGGAAAGCCGCCGGCGCGTGCGCTTTGCCAGAAGAAGCGCGAGCTTGTGCATGCCGTGCTGCCACAGCCAGTGGTTCGCGCGGTACGACCACACGATGTGCGTGCCGGTGGAGAAGATCACGATGTCAGAGAGTGACTCTGCCGCGGGGTCGCGGGCAAGTGCCGCCCGGGCGTCCTCACGCATCTGGGCGAGAAGGGACGGGCCCTTCTCGCCCAGGCGCTTGGCGGCGGGCACCTTGGCGACGGCCGCGGTGGCCGCGAGCTGCATTAGAGGTCCATCGAGAGGTAGCGCTCGCCGGTGTCGGGCAGGATCGCCACGATGGTCTTGCCGGCGTTCTGCGGGCGGTTGGCCAGCTCGCCTGCGGCGGAGACGGCCGCGCCGGAGCTGATGCCCACGAGTAGGCCGAAGTCGCTCGCGAGGCGCTTCTTGGTCGCGATGGCGTCCGCGGAGGTCACGGGCACGACCTCGTCCACGACGGACGCGTCGTACGTCTTGGGGACGAAGCCGGCGCCGATGCCCTGGATCTTGTGGCCACCGGCGGGCTTGCCTTCCAGCACCGCGGACTCCGCGGGCTCGACGGCGATGCCCTGGACGGAGGGCTTCTGCTCCTTCAGGTACTTGGCGGTGCCGCTGATGGTTCCGCCGGTGCCGACGCCCGCGACGATGAAGTCGACGGTGCCCTCGGTGTCACGCCAGACCTCTGGGCCGGTGGTCTTGTAGTGGGCGCGCGGGTTGGCGGGGTTCACGAACTGGCCGGCGACGATGGCGCCGGGGGTCTGCTTGCGCAGCTCCTCCGCACGGGCGACGGCGCCCTTCATGCCCTCGGAGCCAGGGGTGAGCATGATCTGCGCGCCGTAGGATGCGGCAAGCTTGCGACGCTCGACGGACATGGTCTCGGGCATGACGAGGATCATCTTGTAGCCGCGCTCGGCCGCGAGCATGGCAAGGCCGACGCCGGTGTTGCCGCTCGTGGGCTCGATGACGGTGCCGCCCGGCTGGAGCGTGCCGTCGGCCTCGGCCGCGTCGAGCATGGCCCTGGCGATGCGGTCCTTGACGGAGCCGCCGGGGTTGGTGGCCTCGTACTTGCCCAGGATGGTGGCCTTGCCGTCCACCAGGGCCGAGAGGTCCACGAGCGGGGTGGAGCCGATGAGTGCCTCAGCGCTTCCTGCGTACTTCATTTCTTCCTCCTAAGAGACTGGGTGCGAGGTAAGCAGCGCCTTGTGCGTGGTAACTCGCATGGCAGTATCGTGGCACCTAAATCCCTAGCAATCAAGTAGGAAAATACATTCGTAACAAAATCCTATCTGTGCGGTGGGAGAAGGCGGCCCCGGTCGATTATTGGGTAAGAATGTGGTCACAAAAAGGGTCTGACTTTACAATTCTGCGGACTGGTACCAATTAGCAGGCTTTTGGTACCAGTCAGACTTCTGGCCCCCATGGCGTGGGAATACATTAAGTGCACGGTTGGTGTCGACGCTGGCGGTGCATGATGAAAAAAGATATCGAACGGCGCTGTGTCGAACTGACTCAGACGGCAATCACGCACTTCTGGCAGCGCGATCCAGAGTACGTGCTCAGTCTCTGCAGTGACGACGTCATGTGGATCTCTCCGGAGAAGGACCGCTACATGCGCGGCCTGGACGAGGTCTCGGCCGACTTACGTAAGTCCGCGGGTGATATAAAGAGTTCCCACGTAACGCACGCGCAGTTCTCCGTGGTGCAGAACTGCGGTGACGCCTGCTCCGTCGTGGGCCGCTACGTGGTGACGATGGACGAGGAGACGGGCCTGATCCGGCAGTCGCACGAGCGCTGCCAGTTCAACTGGGAGCGCAAGGGCGACGAGCTCAGGGTCGTGAGCATGTTCGTGAGCTGGCCGCGCGGGCAGATGGTGCCGGAAGAGACGTGCTGCGTCGATTCGATAAGCAAGGTGACGCGCCGCTACCTCGAGGCGCGCATCGCCGCGCAGAGCGACAAGCGCCGCCTGGTGTTCCCGGACGTGAACGGTCCCATACGTTTCGTGTCCCTCAACGAGGTGCTGTGGGTGGGCGCAAAGCGCAAGCACACCATCATCCACACGGTCTCGGGCGACTACGAAGCGAGCATCGGCCTTTCCGAGGTGGAGCGCTCGCTTGGCCAGGGCTTTGTGCGCGTGCATCGCAGCTTCATAGTGAACCCCAGCTACGTGGCCCTGATCGAGCGCCGCGAGATCGTGATGTCAGACGACACGCGCGTTCCGGTTCCCGAGAAGCGCCATGCCGAGGTGGCGGCGCGGCTCATGCGGACCACGAACTAGTGCCCGTCGCGGCCGCGCGGGTCGCAACCCCCAACGCCCGCGCGGCCGCAGGCTTGCGCTGCGGAATTTATTGAATACTTGTCCGGCGGATGCGGATTTGCCTGAACGGGTTTCCCAACAACTCACTTCACCACGTAGCGCGCCTGGATCTTCAGGCGCGCGTTGCTTGCGACGAGGACGTTGTCGCCCGTCAGGCGCGGGCTCTCCGGTGCCTCGGGAATCAGGTACACGTGCTCGAACGTGGCCTTGCACGCGTCGAGCGAATCCGCGAGCACGTCGGTCCCCTTGCCCTCGAGCGGGGATATCACGTTCGCCAGGTACACGCCGCCCTCCGCCAGGTGGTCGCGCACCCGTCGCGCGCCGTCCTCGGTCTTGAGGGGGCCAAGCGGCCTCTTGCCGCCAAACGCGTCGTTCACGATGAGGTCGAAGCGCTCGCCGGAGCCGGTGAGGTAGCCCCAGCCGTCGTCGCACACCAGGTCGAGCCTGCCGTCTTCCCGCGTGCGGAACTCGCGCTCGAGGTCGTCCAGAAAGAAGAAGCGCCGCGCGATATCCGTTATGGCGGGGTCGATCTCCACGACCGTGGTCGAAAGGCGCGGGCACGAGCTCACCAGCCACTTGGGAAACGAGTAGCCGCCACCCCCTATGACGAGGGCACGCCCTTCTCGCCCGTCCTTGAGGCCGGCGATGTCGACTATCTGCGCAAAGTAGCGGTGGTACACGCACACGAGGCGGTACCTCAGGCTGTCTTGCACGTAGCTGACGGACTGGAACTTGCCGCCCACGTTGAGCAGGCGGATGGGCACGCCGTCGTCGTCCTGCGAGTCAAACACGATCGCCGGCCCGAACTTCGTACGAAGCTTGATGTATACGCCGCGGCGCCTGAGCACAAACAGGCTCACGAGGCATACGAGGTCGATGGTGACGGCGATCGCGATGAGCACGATGACGGGCGTGGGTAGCTTTGGCATGCGTTTACCTTTGGTGTTCTGGCGTTGCGGCGGGGTCCGTTGCGCACGTAAAACGGGCACGTAGAGATTGTGAGTTTTGCCCGGCTTTGGTTATACTAACCATTGCATCTTTGTCGAACCTAAGACGCCACCATCTATACAGAACCTTTGGGAGGATTCGTATGTTTTTGGGAATGGGACCTTTTGAGCTGATTGTCATCGTCTTGGTAGTGCTGGTCATCTTTGGGCCCAAGAACCTCCCGAAGCTTGGCAAGGCGCTTGGGCAGACCGTGAAGAACGTGCGCGAGGGCATGGAGGAGGGCTCCGACGACAAGAAGGACGAGAAGTCCGAGGAGGCCGCCAAGGACGCCGAGGCCGAGGACGTGGTGGAGGAGTCCGCCGACTCCGACGCCGACGCCGCCGAGGACGCCGTCTTCTGCTCGCACTGCGGCCACAAGAACGAGGCCGGCGCGGAGTTCTGCTCCAAGTGCGGCAGCCCCCTGTCCAAGTAACGAGCGCCCGACCAGGACAAACGCACCGCCAGCATGGGCGTTGAGCCCGGCCAACACCACGAAGGAAAGCAGAACATGGCAAACAAGGAAATCATCCTTACCCCCGAAGGCCGCCAGAAGCTCGTCGAGGAGCTCGAGTACCGCGAGGGCGAGAAGCACGACGAGATCGTCGAGCGCATCAAGGAGGCCCGCGGCTTTGGCGACCTCTCCGAGAACGCGGAGTACGACGCCGCCAAGGAGGAGCAGTCCCAGAACGAGTCTCGCGTGAACGAGATCCGCCACATCCTGGCGACGGCCAAGGTCGTGGAGTCCGGCGCGGACGCCCACCTGTCCGTCTCCATCGGCACCACCGTGGAGCTCGAGGACGCCAAGGGCAAGCGCATGAGCCTCACCATCGTGGGTACCACCGAGACCGACTCCATCAACCACAAGATCTCGAACGAGTCCCCGGCGGGCATGGCGCTCATCGGCCACGTCGTGGGCGACCAGGTTTCCTTCAACACCCCCTCCGGCAAGGTCCGCGAGTACAAGATCGTCAACATCACGCGATAGGCCAGGCCACGCGGAAGCCCGCATAGCACGAAGCGTCGCGCCCCACTGCGCAGGTGAACCTGTGTGGCTGGGGCGTTCTTGGTAACGGCGCCCGTGGGCCCCGCGCCCGGCACACAACGCAAGCCAGCAACGGCGGCCACAGGCCGACATATTCCAGAACAGGAGAGAACATGGCCCAGGCGAGCAATGCCCCCGAGGTAGACATCAACGACGTGCGCGCGGTCCGCCGCGCGAAGCGCCAGGCGCTCATCGACGCCGGCGTGAACCCGTACCCCATCGCGAGCAAGGTCACGGCCCACGCGAAGGACCTGGAGGAGAAGTACGCGGGCCTCGAGGCCGGCACCGACACCCAGGACGAGTACTCCCTCGCCGGTCGCGTCCGCGCGATCCGCGGCCAGGGCAAGCTCATGTTCGTGGTGCTGGAGGACGTGTCTGGCAAGATCCAGCTGTTCTGCCGCGTGAACGACATGGACGAGAAGAGCTGGGAGCTGCTGCGCCAGCTCGACATGGGCGACATCGTCCAGGCGGAGGGCCCCGTCGTGCGCACCCGCCGCGGAGAGCTCTCGCTCGCGCCCAGGAGCATCGTCCTTCTCTCCAAGTCCATGCGTCCGCTGCCCGAGAAGTTCCACGGGCTCACGGACCGCGAGATCCGCTACCGCCAGCGCTACCTCGACCTGATCATGAACCCCGAGGTGCGCGACGTGTTCCGCAAGCGCAGCCGTATCGTGAGCCTCATCCGCAGCTACATGGAGGCCGACGGTTACATCGAGGTCGAGACGCCCATCATGCACTCCATCCTGGGCGGCGCGAACGCGAAGCCGTTCGTCACGCACTTCAACGCGCTCGACCGCGATTTCTACCTGCGCATCGCGACGGAGCTGCCGCTGAAGCGTCTGATCGTGGGCGGCATGGAGCGCGTGTTCGAGATCGGCCGCCAGTTCCGCAACGAGGGCATGGACCTCACCCACAACCCGGAGTTCACCTCGATGGAGGCGTACTGCGCCTACAGCGACCTGGACGGCATAAAGCGCCTGACCGAGGGCCTGTTCCAGTACATCGCGCGCGAGGCTTGCGGCTGCGAGCCCGGCCACGAGGTCATCACGTTCCAGGGGCAAGAGATCGACATGAGCGGCACGTGGGACTCGCGCCCGCTGAGCGAGATCGCCTCCGAGGTCGTGGGCGAGCACGTGGACATGGACACCCCGGTGGAGCACCTGCGCGAGCTGTGCCGCGCCCATGGCATCGAGCCGCAGGACAACTGGGGCCCGGGCAAGCTGCTGTTCGAGCTGTACGACGAGCTGGGCGAGGAGACCCTGGTGCGCCCGACCTTCGTGTGCGACTACCCGGAGGAGGTCAGCCCACTGTCCAAGCGCAAGGACGACGACCCGCGCCTGACGGACCGCTTCGAGCTCGTGATCGCCGGCCACGAGTACGCCAACGCGTTCAGCGAGCTCAACGACCCCGTTGACCAGGCCGGCCGATTTGCGGAGCAGGTTGCGGCCAAGGGCTTTGGCGACGACGAGGCCATGGGCTACGACTACGACTACGTGCGTGCGCTGGAGTACGGCATGCCGCCCGCGGGCGGCATCGGCTACGGCATCGACCGCATGATGATGCTGTTCTGCGACCAGCCGTCCATCCGCGACGTGCTGCTGTTCCCGCAGATGAAGCCGGAGACCGTCACGCGCCAGGACATCGCGGAGCAGGTTGGCGGCGCGCGCACGGACAACGCCGCCGCGGACGTGGACTCGCTTTTCTCGGATGCCGAGAAGGGCGCGACCGCCGAGGTGGAGGCCCAGCGCCAGGCCGAGGGCGCCGAGCCGGCGGCCGACGCCGAGCCGGCAACCGACGCCGCGGGCGAGAAGGACGAGGCCTCGGGCTCGCAGGACGGAGCCGGGGCGTCCGACGCGGTGCGCGCGGCCATCGACGCCACGGCGCAGGAGGGCGAGGCGCTCGACGCCGGGATCACCCGCGAGAAGGCGCACGAGCTGCTGACCACGTACAACAAGGACCCGTTCCACGTGAGCCACGGCGAGACGCTCGAGGGCCTCATGTGTCACTTCGCGCAGAAGTACGACCCGGCGAACGTGGACTTCTGGGGCCTGGTGGGCCTGCTGCACGACCTTGACTGGGAGAGGTGGCAGGACGACCAGCTCCACACTACGAAGACCGCGGAGCTTCTGGCCGAGGCCGGCGCGAACCCGTACCTGGCGCACGCCATCATGACGCACAACTCCGACATGAACCGCGACCTGCCGAAGCCGCGGCTGAAGATGGAGAAGGTGCTGTTTGAGTGCGACGAGGTCTCCGGCCTGATCCAGGCGGCGGCCAAGATGCGCCCGTCCGGATCGGTTATGGACATGCCTCTGAAGTCGCTCAAGAAGAAGTTCAAGGACAAGCGCTTCGCGGCCGGCTGCGACCGCGACGTGATGCGCCTGGGCGCGCAGTACAACGGGCTCGAGGTGGCGGACGCGCTGAACGAGGTGCTCGAGGCCATGAAGGCCATCGCGCCCGTGGGCGACATCTACGCACGGGGCGACGAGGACGAGGCGGAGCAGTCCGCCGAGCCCGCGAAGAAGGGCCTCACGATCGAGCCAGTGGCCGAGGGTGTGACGTTCGACGTGTTCAGCCAGTCCGACATGCGCGTGGTCCACGTGAAGGAGTGCGTCGCCGTCCCGAAGAGCAAGAAGCTGCTGCAGTTCACGCTGGACGACGGCTCTGGCCAGGACCGCACGATCCTCTCGGGCATCCACGAGTACTACGAGCCGGAGGACCTGGTGGGGAAGAACGTGGTCGCCATCGTGAACATCCCGCCGCGCAAGATGATGGGCGTGGAGTCCTGCGGCATGCTGCTCTCCGCCATCCACGAGGTCGACGGCCAGGAGCGCCTGAACCTGCTGATGGTGGACGACGCCATCCCCGCGGGCTCGAAGCTGTACTAGGCCGGGCGGCGCGCCGGGCGCCGGCACAGGGCCGGGCGCGCGCAAGACACATGCAAGGGGGCCGTCGACGGTGCTTTCCGCCGGCGGCCCCCTCTGCGTGGGCGGCTCTTCTCGGCCAGACGCGCCACGTGCCGGCGCGCGTCCCGCCGGCCGTACCCGCGGCCGTACCCGTGGCTAGTGGGTGGACACGGAGTGGAACTCGTAGCCGCGTGCGTGGCGTGCAATGGAGTACTCGAACGGCATGCCGTCGTCCAGGTAGCCCACCTGCTCCACCTCCAGAAGCGGCGTCGTGGGCGTCACGTCCAGCCAGCCCACCTCGCTCTTGCTGGGAAGCACCGCCCGCAGGGTGCGGTGCGCGCTGCCGATCTTCAGGCCAAGGTCATCCTCGATGTAGCCGTAGATCGTGGTCTCCACGTTGCGCTCGCGCAGGTCCGGTATCAGCTTGATGGGCATGAACGTGTACTCGATCACGAGCGGAACGTCGTCGATGAGGCGGGTTCGGCATACGTAGTACGCAAACTCGTCCGAATCCATGCCCAAAAGCCCCGCGACCTCCGCCTTCGGCCTTACGACGGAGAACTCGTGCACGTCGGACGTCACCTTCTCGTCCGGGTGCTCGGCGCAGAAGCCCGTCATCTGGCTGGACATGTCCCACCCGGAGGGCGACTGGGCCTCTGGCTGCGGCACGCGCTTCACGTACGTGCCCGAGCCGCGCCGCCTTGCGATGAGCCCCTGCTGCACCAGCTCGTCCATCGCCTTCTTGATGGTGATCTTGCTCACGTCGTACAGGTCGCACAGCTCCGGCGTGGTGGGAAGCTGGTCGTTCGGGCCGTACACGCCCGAGGCGATCTTCTTGCGGATGTCATCGGCCACCGACTCGTACTTAAGCATGCGCGTCTTCTTTCCATCGTCTGTCTCATGCCATTATCCCCATAATTCGTCCCATTGTCTTTATTGAACACGAACAAAAAATATTCCTTTATCGTGCAAAGTATCGGCTGAGAAGCACCGCGGGCGCCGGGGCGAGAAGGACGGCCCCCTCGGTCGGGGTTTTGAGGACGTGGTCCCAAAAAAGCCCGCCGTGCGTTATAGCCGCCGCGCAACGGGGTACAGACGTACAAGCAAACCAACATCCGTGGGCCCGCATGCGCGTGGGGCCGCGGAAGCACAAGGATTGGAGGCGTCAGACCCCGCATGTTCGAGAAGTTCACAGACAAGGCCCGCAAGGTCATGAGCCTCGCGCAGGAGGAGGCCCGCAGCCTCGGCAAGATGTACGTGGGTACGGAGCACCTGCTGCTCGCGCTCATCCGCGAGGGCGACGGCATCGCCGCGCAGGCGCTCGCGAAGCTCGACGTCACGTACGACGAGACCGTGGCCACCATCAAGGAGATCTCGTCCGAGGAGACCGAGCCCGTCCCCGGCGGCCACATCCCGTTCACGCCGCGCGCCAAGCGCGTGCTGGAGGACGCGTACCGCGAGACCGTGACCCGCGGCCAGACCTACATCGCCACCGAGCACCTGCTCCTGGGCATCGTCGCGGAGGGCGACGGCCGCGCCATGACCGCGCTCTCTCGCATGGGCGTGTCTGGCGACGCCGTGCGCAACGCCGTGAACGAGCTGATGGAGAGCGAGGGCGAGAAGGGCGAGCCCGCCTCCGCCGCGACCGAGGTCGGCTTCGGCCCGCAGTTCATGGGCGCGGGCGCGCCGCAGGGCGGCTCGTCCGTCGACGACGGCTCCATGCTGGAGCAGTTCGGCCGCAACCTCACGAAGCTGGCGGCGGACGGCAAGCTCGACCCCGTCATCGGCCGCGACCGCGAGGTCGAGCGCGTGATGCAGGTGCTTGCCCGCCGCCAGAAGAACAACCCGCTCATCCTGGGCGACCCGGGTGTCGGCAAGACGGCCATCGTCGAGGGCCTCGCGCAGCTCATCTCTGCCGGCAACGTGCCGGACATCCTGCGCGGCAAGCAGATCTGGACCCTGGACGTCGCCTCGCTCGTCGCCGGCTCCAAGTACCGCGGCGAGTTCGAGGAGCGCATGAAGAAGGTCATCGCGGAGGTGATGAAGAGCAAGGACGACATCCTCTTCATCGACGAGATCCACACCATCATCGGCGCGGGCTCTGCGGAGGGCTCCATCGACGCGGCCTCCATCCTGAAGCCGCCGCTGTCCCGCGGCGAGATCCAGGTCATCGGCGCCACGACGGTGGACGAGTACCGCAAGCACATCGAGAAGGACTCCGCGCTCGAGCGCCGCTTCCAGCCCGTCAACATCGGCGAGCCCACGCCGGAGGACACCATCAAGATCCTCCACGGCCTGCAGGACCGCTACGAGAAGCACCACCACGTCAAGTACACGGACGCGGCCATCGAGGCGGCGGTCAGCCTCTCGAACCGCTACGTGCAGGACAGGTTCCTTCCGGACAAGGCCATCGACATCATCGACGAGGCCGGCGCCCGCACGCGCGTCCACAAGACGACGCTGCCGCCGGAGCTCGCGCAGGTGGACGAGGAGCTCGCCCGCATCAAGGAGCAGAAGTCGAAGGCCGCGACGGCCCAGGAGTTCGAGGAGGCCGCGCGCCTGCGCGACAAGGAGCGCGAGCTCACGTCCAAGCGCGACGAGCTCGAGAAGTTCTGGCACGAGCGCCAGAGCAAGAACGTCGTCGTGGTGGACGAGAAGGACATAGCGGACGTGGTCTCGGACATCACCGGGGTCCCGGTGTCCAACCTGACCGAGGCGGAGGCCTCGAAGCTCCTGCGCTGCGAGGACGCCCTGCACCAGCGCGTCATCGGCCAGGACGAGGCCGTGAGCAAGGTCGCGCGCGCCATCCGCCGCAGCCGCTCGCCGCTCAAGGACCCGCGTCGCCCCGGCGGCTCGTTCATCTTCCTCGGGCCGTCCGGCGTCGGCAAGACGGAGCTCGCGAAGTCGCTCGCGGAGTTCCTGTTTGGCAGCGACGACGCCCTCATCAGCTTCGACATGTCCGAGTTCATGGAGAAGCACGAGGTGTCCAAGCTCGTGGGCGCGCCTCCCGGATACGTTGGCTACGACGAGGGCGGCGAGCTCACGAAGGCCGTGCGCAGGCGCCCGTACTCCGTCGTGCTGTTCGACGAGATCGAGAAGGCCCACCCGGACGTCTTCAACGTCCTTCTCCAGATCCTGGACGAGGGTCGCCTGACCGACGGCCAGGGCCGCACCGTCGACTTCAGCAACACCGTCATCATCATGACATCCAACATAGGCGCGCGCGAGATAGCGCAGACGGCGCCCATGGGCTTCAGCGCCGAGGGCAACGGCGGGCTTTCTGACCGCGAGATCAAGAGTCGCGTGGAGGGCGAGCTCAAGCACCTGTTCCGCCCGGAGTTCCTGAACCGCGTGGACGAGATCGTGGTGTTCAAGTCGCTCACGGGCGAGCAGCTGCGCCAGATCGTGGAGCTCATGATTCGCGACCTGCGCAACCGCCTCATCGCGAACGGCATGTCCATCGAGCTGACGGACGCGGCGCGCGACTACATCGCGAAGCGCGGCACGGACCCCGTCTATGGCGCGCGTCCGCTGCGCCGCGCCATCCAGACGCTCATCGAGGACCCGCTGTCCGAGCAGATGCTCATGGGCACCTGGAAGGCGGGCGACGTGATCGCGGTTGACGCCGGCGAGGACGGCCTCACGTTCTCGAAGGGCGAGGGAGAGATCCCGGCCGTGACCGAGAGGGTCCACATGGACCTTCCCCGCGCGCGCGAGCACTGGAGCGCGCCGGCCGGCGGCCACGCGACGCCCGGGGCCTCCGGGGGGCTTGCCTCCGCGGAGTAGCCGCGACAAAGGGGTGGGGTTCTTCTCGCCACGCGCAAGCAATATACTGTAGCTGACGACGTTGGCCGGCCCGCGACGCGCGGGCCGGCTGTGATATGGGGGTGAGCCGATGGACCAGAACGAGGTGGACAGGGCCCAGGACAGCAGGGAGCGGCTGCGCTCGGCCATTCGCCAGACCGCGCCGGGAACCTCGCTCAGGCACGCGCTTGACATGATCATCGCGGGCCACATGGGGGCGCTCATCTGCATAGGCGACACGGATGCCGTGCTGGCCGCCGGGGACGACGGCTTCAAGCTTGACATATCGTTCACCGCGAACCGCCTGTTCGAGCTCAGCAAGATGGACGGCGCCATCGTGATCGACAAGGGGCTCACCCAGATCCTGCGCGCAAACTACCACCTGAACCCGGACCCGTCGCTCCCCACGAGCGAGACGGGGATGCGCCACCGCACCGCCGCGCGCATGAGCCTGCTCACGAAGGCCATCGTGATATCCGTGTCAGAGCGCCGGCAGGTAGTGAACGTCTTCGTGGACGGCAAGGGCCACCAGCTGCGCACCGTGACGCAGATCATGGCGTCCGTGAACCAGCTGCTGGTGTCGCTGCAGAGCACGCGCACGCAGCTCGACCGCAGCCTGCTGCGCCTGACCACGCTCGAGCTGGACAACTACGCCACGCTTTCGGACATAACTGAGACGATCTACCTGTTCGAGGTGCTGGCCACCGTGGCGGAGCAGCTGGACCGCCTGATCCTGGAGCTGGGAAGCGAGGGCAAGACCATCGAGATGCAGCGCGACGAGTTCGTGGGCGACGCGAGCGAGAACTACACGCTGCTGGTGCGCGACTACGCGGCGGACTCCTCGCGCGAGAACGTGGCCCGCATCCGCAGGCAGCTGCACGAGACGGAGAACGCCCGCCTGCGCCAGCCAAAGGTGGTCGCGTCCATCCTGGGCTACGAGGGCAAGAGCGAGGACTCCATCCTGACGCCGCTGGGCCTGCGCACGCTGTCGAACATCTCCGTGGTGCGCAAGGGCATGGCCGACAAGATCGTGGACGAGTACGGATCGCTCCAGAACCTGCTCGACGACATCGAGAAGAACCCGTCGCGCCTGGACAGCGTGGGCGTGGACAACCCCAGCATCCTGGCGGACAGCCTGTACCGCATGTGGGGCAAGCGCGCATGAGCGCCCCAAGGCCGTGCGCATGCGCCCTGGCCGAGAAGGACGCGCCCACGCGATCCGGGCAGGACACGTGCGCGATAGTGGTTGCCGGTGGCGTGGGCCAGCGCTTTGGCGACCCGCGGGGCAAGCAGTACGTGGAGCTGTGCGGGCTGCCCATAGCGTGCTGGGCGGTGCTCGCGCTGGACAGGGCGCCCTCCGTGGGGCACGTCGTGGTGGTGTGCGCGCCGGAGCGCGAGGACGAGATGCGCCGCGACGTGCTGGGCAGGCTCCGCCTGCGCTGCCCGGTGACCATAGCCCACTCCGGCGCGACGAGGCAGGAGTCCGTGTACTCGGGGCTGTGCGCCGTGCCCGGGCGCTCGGGCTTCTCGATGGTGGCCATCCACGACGCCGCGCGTCCGCTCGTGCGCACGCAGGACGTGGAGCGCTGCATCGCGCGCGTCCGCGGGGACGATGCGGTGGCGGGCGCCATCTGCGCCGTGCCCAGCACGGACACGCTGAAGCTGGTGGAGGGCGACTCCGTCGTGGCGACGCCGGACCGCAGCTTCTATTGGTGCGCGCAGACGCCGCAGGTGTTCAGGACGAAGGCCATCGTGTCCGCCCACCGCGCGGCCATATGGGACGAGTTCGTGGGGACGGACGACGCGTCGCTGGTGGAGCGCCACGGCGGGCGCGTGGCGTGCGTGAAGTCCAGCCGCGACAACATAAAGGTGACGCTTCCCGAGGACCTGGCCATCGCGCAGACGCTGCTCGAGCGGCGCCTGATCCAGGAGGGCTGCGGCCTTGAGTGAGGAGGAGACGTGCTTCGCATAGGACACGGGTTCGACGTCCACCGCTTCGCGGAGGGGCGCAGGTGCATCCTGGGCGGCGTGGACGTGCCGAGCCAGAGGGGGCTTCTGGGCCACTCCGACGCGGACGTCGTGACGCACGCCCTGATGGACGCCATACTGGGTGCGCTTCGCGCCGGCGACATCGGCCAGCTCTTTCCGGACGACGACCCCGCGTTCGAGGGGGCGGACTCCCTCGTGCTGCTCTCGCGCGTGATGGACGTGGTGCGCGAGCGCGGCGCGCGCGTGCTGGACTGCGACTGCACCATCGCGGCGCAGGCGCCAAGGCTCGCGCCGTACCGCGACCAGATGAGGGGCAACCTCGCCCGCGCCATGGGCGTGGACGTGGGATGCGTGGGCATGAAGGCCACCACGACGGAGCGGCTGGGCTTCGTGGGCCGCGAGGAGGGCATCGCCGCGTGGGCCGTGGTGCTTCTGGACGACGGCCAGGGCGACGCCGCGGGCGCCGGGCGATGTAACGACTGAGGCGCTCGGGGCCGCGGCCCAGGCGCAAAGCGCTACAATGCCATGCCATGAACGCACGCGGGCCACGCCCGCTCACACCCAAGGAGAACCACGATGCTCGTATACAACTCCCAGACCCACAAGAAGGAAGAGTTCAGGCCCATCGACGAGGGCAAGGTCCGCATGTACGTGTGCGGCCCCACCGTGTACGACCAGATCCACATTGGCAACGCGCGCACGTTCCTGAGCTTCGACGTGATCCGCCGCTACCTGCAGTACAAGGGCTACGAGGTCACGTTTGCCCAGAACCTGACGGACGTGGACGACAAGATCATCAACCGCGCGAACGAGGAGGGGCGCACGGCCGCGGAGGTGGCGGAGGAGTACTCCAACGCCTTCATCGAGCAGATGCACCGCTTCGGCATCCTCGACCCGGACATCCGCCCGCGCGCCACGCGCGAGATCGAGGCCATGCAGCAGATGATCCTGGCCCTGATCGAGAAGGGCCACGCATACGCCGCCGACAACGGCGACGTGTACTTCTCGGTGAGGTCCGACCACAACTACGGGATCCTCTCCGGCCGCGACCTCGACCAGCTGCGCGCCGGCGAGCGCGTCGAGGTGAACGACCAGAAGCGCGACCCGTTCGACTTCGCCCTGTGGAAGGCCGCGAAGCCCGGCGAGCCCAGCTGGCCGAGCCCGTGGGGCGACGGCCGCCCCGGCTGGCACACGGAGTGCTGCGCCATGATTCACCGCTACCTGGGCACGCCCATCGACATCCACGGCGGCGGCCAGGACCTCATCTTCCCGCACCACGAGAACGAGACCGCGCAGGCCATGTGCGCGTGGGGCCGCCCGCTTGCGAACGTGTGGATGCACACGGGCATGCTCCGCGTGAACGGCGAGAAGATGTCCAAGTCGCTTGGCAACTTCTTCACCCTGAAGGAGATCCTGGACAAGTACCCCGCGGACGCCGTGCGCCTGCTCATGCTGCAGACCCACTACCGCTCCGCGCTCGACTTCCAGACCGACCAGCTGGACGGCGCCGTCGGCACGCTGGAGCGCCTGCGCACCTGCGTGAAGAACCTGCGCTGGGCCGCTGACATGGCGCCGCAGGACGGCGAGCTCTCTGCCAACGACCGCGAGCTGGGCGCCGCCATCGACGCGGCCCACGACGAGTTCGTGCGCCAGATGGACGACGACTTCAACACCTCCGGCGGCCTCGCGGCCATCTTTGGCCTGGTGACCGCCGCGAACAAGTACCTCGCGGACGCCGGCAACGACGCGGCGACCGCGCCGGCGCTGCGTGCGGCCGACATGATCGTCGAGCTTTCCGACGTGCTGGGCATCAACCTCTCCCAGATCGGCGAGAGCGACCTTCCGCACGAGCTCGTGGACCTTGCGGCCGAGCACGCCGGCTACCAGGGAGACGACCCTGCGGCGGCCGCGAAGGCGCTGCTGGCCGCGCGCCAGGCGGCCCGCGCCAAGAAGGAGTGGGCGACGGCGGACGCCATCCGCGACGGCATCGCCGCGCTGGGCCTTGTGGTGGAGGACACCGCAGCCGGCGCGCGCCTGACGAGGAAGGCGTAGGGGGCCCATGTCGAAGATGCAGCCGAGAAGCGCCGGGCGTCCCGACGGGGGCGGCGCGCGGGGCGCGGGCGGACGCGGGTCCGCGCGTCCCGCGGGCGGTCGCGGGGAGCGCCGGGGGCAGAAGGCGGCCGCCAATGGCCGCGGCCGGGCATCGCGCGGCCAGGGCCAGCGCGGGCCCGCCTCCCGCGACGACGCCCGCAGGGGCGGCCAGCACCGCCAGGGCCAGCGTCCCGCCCAGGGCCAGCGTCCCACGACGGACCTCATCGAGGGTCGCCGCGCGTGCGCGGAGGCCCTGGAGGGCGGGCTCCCGCTGAAGCGCGCGCTCGTGGCCATGGGCGGCGAGCAGGACCAGACGCTCGCCGGCCTCGTTCGCAGGCTAGAGGCGGCCGGCGTCCCGGTGGAGCGCGTGCCGAAGGGCCGGCTCGATGCCATCAGCTCGCACGGCGCCCACCAGGGCATCGTGGTACAGACCCGTCCGTTCGCCTACGCGGAGCTCTCGGACGTCATCGTAAACGCTGGCGACGGCCACGCGCTCGTGGTTCTTCTCGACCACGTGACCGACGAGGGCAACTTCGGCGCGATCGTCCGCTCCGCGGAGGTCGTGGGCGCGGTCGGCGTCGTCATCGCGAAGGCGCGTGCGGCCGGCGTGGGCGTGGGTGCGTACAAGACGTCCGCCGGCGCAGTGCTGCACGTGCCCATAGCGCAGGTGCCAAACCTCGCGACCGCGATAGACGAGCTCAAGCGCGCCGGCTTCTGGGTGGCCGGCTCCACGGAGCACGCGACGCAGGACGTGTGGTCCGCGCCGCTCGAGGGAAGGCTGTGCCTGGTCATGGGCTCGGAGGGCTCCGGGATCTCGCAGCTGGTGCGCAGGAAGTGCGACTTCGAGTGCCGCCTGCCGCAGCGGGGCAGGGTGGAGTCGCTCAACGTGGCCCAGGCCGCCACGGTCATGTGCTACGAGTGGCTTCGTCGCGAGAGCGCTGCCGCGGCGGACGCGCCCGCAGGTGCCGCGACGCCGGCGGGGGAGCGCTAGCATGGCGCGGCCCGCGGAGCTTCTGGTGGTGGACGGCTACAACGTCATCCACAAGTCCCAGCGTTACATGCGCCTCGTGGACCAGCCGTCCGGCCGCCTGGGCGATACCGACCCGTTCGACCGCGCGCGCCAGCTGCTCATAGCAGACGTGGCTGCGTACGCGCAGGGCCGCTACGAGGCCGTCGTCGTGTTCGACGCCGCCGGCAACGTCTCGCCCGAGCGCCCGAACCTCACCGTCGCCGGCGTGCGCACGGTCTTCTCGCCCACGGGCGAGGACGCGGACGGCGTCATAGAGCGCCTGGTGACGGAGGCCCGCCACCACGTGCGCGCCGTCACGGTCATCACGTCCGACAACACCATCCGCGCCACGGTGGGCGGCGTGCCCGTCACGCGCGTGTCGAGCGACGTGCTCATCGCGGACGTGGGCGCCATCGTGGAGGACGTGCGCGCCGCGAACGAGGAGCGCAACCACCAGCACCTCACGCTGGAGGACAGGCTCGATCCCAAGACGCGCCAGAAGCTGGATAGGCTGCTCGGTCGCATCTAGGCGCCCGTGCCATCGCGACGCCGCCCTGCCAGCCGCCCTCGACAACGTCCGGCCAAGGCGCTATGATGCTAGGACCCGCTGGCGTAGCTCAATGGTAGAGCCCTGGTTTTGTAAACCAGTTGTTGTAGGTTCGAGCCCTATCGCCAGCTCCAGAAAAATCAGCGCTAAAACCTTTTGCGGGTTTTGGCGCCTTTTTTATCCCAATACTATGTTTTGAAGAGAAGAACGGCATGTTCTACCTGCAATTATGTAGGAAATATGAGGGGGATACGCCCGGTTGGGTGGAATGAGTTGACAAGCTGGTCCGCGGGCCGTAGTATACTTTCCGCTTGCAAGGGAAGTCCTCGCGAACGAACGAGCAAGCAGCTTGAAAACGGAATGGGGATGTGGCACAGCGGCAACTGCGGCGGACTGTAAATCCGCTCCC